>Ga0209816_1000363_pt1 | contig 36312 bp, 49 predicted proteins | sample CoawatmetaG01DNA_FD_187509 | JGI IMG/M metagenome (GOLD analysis project Ga0209816, IMG submission 187509) | Marine microbial communities from the West Antarctic Peninsula - Coastal water metaG017-DNA (SPAdes) (version 2) | ecosystem: Environmental > Aquatic > Marine > Coastal ...
GGATGGGGGAGGCCACGGGGGCTGGTCTCTGTGAGACCCCCGTGCCCTCCCCCATCCTCTCCCGTTTACGGGAGAGGAGCGGCAAGAAGCGTGCGCGGAGGCTAATGAGGAGGGGAGGATCATTTCAAACCCCCGTTCCGCCTGAGCGAAGTCGAAGGCCACGCTCCGGCCCTCGCCACATGCCTTTGGAAAAGGAATCCCTTGGCCCTCGACGTCGCTTAGGCTGAACGAAGCGGAGAAACGGTTCAACCGGATAGGATATTCCCCTAAACCCGCTCCATGACCGCGCAGATCGCCGACTATTACCGTCACCTGACCGTCGACCTGCGGCGATCCGACCACACGGTCCGCGCCTATGTCGCCACGGCCGAGCGGTTATGCGGATTCCTCACCGAGCATTGGGCGGAAGCGATCGACGCCGCCAGCCTCGCCCGGATCACCGCCGCCGACCTGCGCGCCTATCTGGCGCGGCGTCGGGGGGAGGGGCTGACCGCCGCTTCGACCGCGCGGGAATTGTCGGCGGTGCGCACCTTCCTGCACTGGGCGGGGATCGAGCCGCCCGCCCTGAAAGGCCCGCGTCGCAAGCGCAGCCTGCCGCGTCCGCAGTCGCCCGCCGACATCATGGCGCTGGGCGAGGATATCGGCGAGAATGCCGCCGAGCTCTGGATCGCGGCGCGCGACTGGGCGGTGTTGCTGCTGCTCTACGGTGCGGGTCTGCGCATCGGCGAGGCCATGGCGCTGACCGCCGACATCCTGCCGCTGGGCGAGACGATCCGGGTCACGGGCAAGCGCGCCAAGACGCGGATCGTGCCGCTGCTCCCCGAACTGCGGACCGCGATCGAGGCCTATGCGGCGCAATGTCCCTATCCGCTGCTCCCGAACGAGCCCTTGTTCCGGGGCGCCAAGGGTGGGCCGCTATCCCCCGCTATCATCCGCCGGGCGGTGCAGGGTGCGCGGGACCGGCTGGGCCTGGGCGCGCGGACGACACCCCATGCGCTGCGTCACAGCTTCGCCACCCATTTGCTGGGACGCGGAGCCGATCTGCGGCAGCTCCAGGAACTGCTGGGCCATGCCAGCCTCAGCTCGACGCAAATCTATACGGCGGTCGATGCGGCCCATCTGCTCGACATCTATCGCACGGCGCATCCGCGCGCCTGATCATCCTTTGCCGTGCGGCTTCCAGGTGAGGACGCGCCAGAGATAGCCGCCGACCATCACCACCGTCATCGCGATGGCGGCGGGGCCGATATAGCGGTTGATCGCTTCGAAATTCGATCCCAGCCATAGCCCTGCATAGGCCAGGATGGTGTTCCAGATCGTGCTGCCCGCAAAGGTCCAGATCAGGAACTTGGCGAGCGGCATCCGTGTGATCCCGGCGGGCAGCGAGATCAACGTGCGAAAGGCGGGCATGAAGCGGAAGACGAACACGACCCAGCCGCCATGCCGGACGAAGAACAGGTGTAGCCGCTCGACATCGCGCCACTCCATGGTCAGCCAGCGGCCATGGCGGTCGATAAAGGGCCGGAAACGCTCGTAACCGATATAGCGACCGACCGCGTACCAGGCGTAATTGCCCGCCGTCGTCCCCGCCGTGCCCCACAGGATCAGCGGGATCATCTCCATCTGCCCGCGCGCCACCGCCATGCCGCCCAGGCCCATGATGACCTCCGACGGGATGGGGGGTACGATATTCTCCAGCGCCATCAGCAGGAAGATGCCGAAATAGCCGCCCCAGGCGATCAGGTTGAGGATGAAATCGGTCATGGGTGTAGGGATGTACCGATGAGGGCGGGGGCGGTTCCTCTAACGGCCCCGATCCTCCGGCGAAAGAGTCGAGCGGCCTGAAGAGCTGGGTTGACGGCGCGAAGCGGTTGCGCGAACCCGCTGGGCATGGCCGATACCCCACAAAAGTCCGAGGCGAAGGACACGCTGCGCTTTTTCCTGAAGCTGGCGCTGTTCGTCTTCATCCTGCGCAGCTTCATCGTGACGTCGTTCGTCATTCCGTCGGAATCAATGCTGCCGCGCCTGCTGATCGGTGACTATCTGTTCGTGACGAAGTGGAATTACGGCTATTCGCGCTGGTCGCTGCCCTTCGGCCTGCCGCTGCTGCCCGGCCATATCCTGGCGCGCGATCCGGCGCGCGGCGACGTGGTGGTGTTCCGCTCGCCGGGGCCTGACGATCATGACGTCATCAAGCGGGTGATCGGCCTGCCCAATGACACGATCCAGGTGACGAACGGTCAGGTGATCCTGAACGGCCGCCCGATCCCCAAGCAGCGCGTGGCCGACTTCATCCTGCCGCTGACGCCCAATTTCGGGTTCAAGGAATGCGGCCCGTTCGTCGATACGGTCGATGGCAAGCCCGTCTGCCGCTATGCCCGGTTCCGCGAGACGCTGCCGAACGGCAAGAGCTACGAGGTGCTGGACCAGGGCAATTTCCCCGATCGCGATGATACGGTCCTCTACAAGGTGCCCGAGGGGCATGTCTTCCTGATGGGCGACAATCGCGACGACTCGGCCGACAGCCGCTTCGCCCCGCCCCAGGGCATGGGCATGATCCCGATGAACCGGCTGGAGGGCCGCGCGGCGATCACCTTCTTCTCGACCGATGGCTCGGCCGAGTGGATCAAGCCCTGGACCTGGGTATCGGCCGCGCGCTGGAACCGGATCGGAGAGGGGTTTTGAGCACGGTCGATGACTGGCTGGCCGGTATCCTCGGCCGTGCCCCCGCCGATGCCGCCCCGTTCCACCGCGCGCTGACCCATGGCAGCCAGGCGGCCGAGAATTACGAGCGGCTGGAGTTTCTGGGCGACCGGGTGCTGGGCCTCATCATGGCCGAATGGCTGTGGGAGCAGTTCCCCGCCGAGCCCGAGGGGCAGCTGTCGCGCCGCCTCAACGCGCTGGTGACGGGGGCGGTCTGTGCCGATGTCGCGCGCGATCTGGGCGTGCGCGACCATCTGAAGCTGGGGAAGCAGGCGCGCGACGATGGCGCCTCGGACAGCGACAATGTGCTGGGTGACGTGATGGAGGCGCTGATCGGTGCCTGGTATCGCGAGGCGGGTCTGGAGGCGGCGCGGGCGTTCGTCCGCAAGGCCTGGGGCGACCGGGTCCACGCGCAGGGCAAGGCGCCGCAGCATCCCAAGTCGGCGCTGCAGGAATGGGCGGCCGCGCATAATCGCAAGGCGCCCGAATATGTGGTGACGGATCGTTCGGGGCCGCATCACGCGCCGCGCTTTACGGTAACGGTGCGGATCGGGCGGACGGCGGAGGCCTCTGCGTCGGGTGCGAACAAGCAGGAGGCGGAGACGGCCGCTGCGAAGGCGTTGCTGGCGAAGCTGAAGGCTTGAGGGGGGGGCGAGGTCTGGGCGTGGCCTTCGACTTCGCTCAGGCCGAACGTCGGTTTGGATGTGTGGCTGCCTTCCAGAACAGCCGTTCAGGCTGAGCGAAGTCGAAGCCCATGCCCCGACCTCGCCCAGTAACTACCGAGATCAGCGCCCCTTGGCGGCGGCTGCTTCCTTCTTGGCCTGCACCTTGGCCCGGTGATGGCCGACTGCGCAGCCCGCCGCCGCGCCGAGCACAGCATGGCCCTTGCCGACGAAATGCCCGCCGACCGCGCCGACGGCCGCACCCTTCAGGCATCCCTTGGCCGAGGCCGGGCCCGCGACGGTCAGCAAGGCGGCAGCCGACAGGGCGGTGAGAAGGGTCTTCATAACGTCTCTCCTTGCACTCGAATTCGTGGGCCGAAAATGCGCGCGCCGGCTTGGCCGTTCCGTGATGGAGCCATTACATTCTGTCCATGTGGTCTGGCCGTTGCGGGAAGGGGGCGGGACCTGTACCGCTGGCACATGACTGAACAACGTTGCGGCCTCGTGGCCGTCGTCGGCGCGCCCAATGCCGGCAAATCCACCCTCGTCAATGCGCTGGTCGGCCAGAAGGTCGCCATCGTCAGCCCCAAGGCGCAGACGACGCGTGCCAAGCTGCTCGGCGTGGCGATCGAGGGCGAGGCGCAGATCCTGCTGGTCGACACGCCGGGAATCTTCGAGCCCAAGCGCCGCCTGGACCGCGCGATGGTCGCCGCCGCTTGGGAAGGCGCGGAGGGCGCGGACATCCTGGCGCTGGTGGTCGATGGCAAGGGCGGCATCGGCCCCAAGGTCACCGCCATCGCCGAGTCGATCGCGCAACGGCCCGAGCCCAAGCATCTGATCCTCAACAAGGTCGACATCGCCGACAAGGCGCGGCTGCTGGGCCATGCCGAAAAGCTGAACGCGGTCGTGCCGTTCGACGAAATCTGGTTCGTCTCGGCCCAGACCGGCGACGGCCTGCCCGAACTGAAGGCGCATTTCGCCAAGCTGATGCCCGAGGGGCCGTGGCATTATCCCGAGGACCAGGTCTCCGACGCGACCGAGCGCGCGCTGGCCGCCGAGGTGACGCGCGAGCAGATCTATCTCCAGCTCCACGCCGAGCTACCCTATGCCAGCGCGGTCGAGACCGAAGCCTATAAGGAGCGCGAGGACGGATCGGTCGAGATCCACCAGCAGATCCTGGTCGAACGCCCCACCCAGCGCGCCATCGTGCTGGGCAAGAACGGGGTGCGGATCAAGGAGATCGGGGCCAAGGCGCGCGAGGAGCTGTCGCGCATCTTGGGGCATAAGGTGCATCTGTATCTGCACGTGAAGGTGAAGCCGGGCTGGGACGAGGATCGGTCGGTTTACAAGGATATCGGGTTGGATTGGGTGGATTGATTATTGGGGGTGGGGGCTCGGTGAGACACCGTTGCCCTCCCCCATCCCCTCCCGCCTGCGGGAGGGGTGCGATGCTTGGCTCGTATCCAGCATAAGCAACACGTTCATTGCTTGCAGGAGCGCTTACTCTTCGGGCCAGGCACGCCCCTCCCGCAGGCGGGAGGGGATGGGGGAGGGCCGGGGCTAGGCCACTCCCTCACCCAACCGCCCCAAAGCCCATCCCGCCGCCTCGACGACAACCGGATCGGCATCCCCCAACAACCCCCGCAACACCGGCACCAACTCCGCCGCACCGCTATTCCCCGCTGCGATCGCCGCGTTGCGCACCATCCGGTTCCGTCCGATCCGCTTGATCGGCGACCCCGCAAAAACCTGCCGAAACCCCGCATCGTCCAGCGAGAGAATATCCCCCAGCTCCGGCGCGGTCAGCTCGGCGCGGGGATGGAACGCCATGTTCGCCTGCGCGACGGCCGCGAACTTGTTCCACGGGCACACTGCCAGGCAATCGTCGCAGCCATAGATGCGGTTGCCGATCGCCGTCCGGAACTCATCCGGGATCGGCCCGGCATGTTCGATCGTCAGGTACGAAATGCACCGCCGCGCATCGAGCTGATAGGGCGCGGGAAAGGCATCGGTCGGGCAGGCATGCTGGCACGCATCGCAGCGTCCGCACGTATCGCGCGCCACCGCGTCGGGCTCCAGCGCCAGCGTGGTGTAGATCGCGCCCAGGAACAGCCAGCTGCCATGGGTCCGGCTGACCAAATTGGTGTGCTTGCCCTGCCAACCGAGCCCCGCCGCCTCGGCCAGCGGCTTTTCCATGACCGGCGCCGTGTCGACGAAGACCTTCAGGTCGCACCCGCCCTCCTGCGCCAGCCAGCGACCCAGCGCCTTTAGCTGGCGCTTCACCACGTCATGATAATCGGCCCCTTGCGCATAGACCGAGATGCGCCCGATCCGCCCGTGATCGGCCAGCCGCATCGGGTCCTCGGCCGGGGCATAGCTGACCCCCAGCGAGATGACGCTCTTCACCTCGGGCCAGAGGCTCGCCGGGCTCTGCCGCTGATGCGCACGGTCGGCCATCCAGATCATCGACCCGTGGCGCCCTTCGGCGAGCCATTGGTGCAGCCGCTCGGCCGTTTTCGGCGCGGCGTCGGCATGGGTGATCCCGACCGCGGCAAAGCCCAGTTCGGCCGCTTTTGCCTTGATCCGGGTTTCCAGCTTGTCTTGCGCCACATGCGCCCGCTACCACAGGCGTTCAGGGAGGAACAGTTGCGTGGATAATCAGTGGGCGGTCAACGCCTCGGGCCTCGCCAAGCGATTCGGCGACCGGCGCGTCGTCGATGGCGTCGATATCGCGGTGCCCACGGGCGCGGTGTACGGCGTGCTGGGGCCCAATGGCGCGGGCAAGACCACGACGCTGCGCATGTTGCTGGGCATCATCGAACCCGATGAGGGGGAGCGCACGCTGCTCGGTCATGCGCATCCGCGCGACGCCAGCGACCTGGTCGGCTATCTGCCGGAGGAGCGCGGACTGTACCCGGCGATGAAGGCGCGCGAGGCGATCGCCTTCATGGGCGCGCTGCGCGGGCTCGACTGGAAGACCGGGCGGGCACGGGCGATCGAGCTGCTGGAGCAGGCCGGGCTCGGCCATGCCGCCGATACCAAGATCCGCAAATTGTCGAAGGGCATGGCGCAGCTCGTCCAGCTGCTCGGCGCGGTCGTGCACCGTCCCCGGCTGCTGGTGCTGGACGAGCCCTTTTCGGGGCTGGACCCGGTCAACCAGGAGCGGCTGGAGGCGCTGATGCTGGGCGAGCGGGATCGCGGGGCCACCATCCTGTTCTCCACCCATGTCATGGCCCATGCCGAGCGGCTGTGCGACCGGCTGGCGATCATTGCGGGCGGGCAGCGGCGGTTCGAGGGGACGGTCGACGAGGCGCGGGGCACCTTGCCCTCGCTGGTCCGCTATCGCCCGCGCGATCCCGACCGGGTGACGCCCGAGCTGTTACCTGCCGATGCGCGGCCTGACGGCACCGACTGGCGCTTTTCGCTGCCCGACGAGGGGATCGAGCCGGTGCTGGGGCGCCTGCTGGCGGCGGGGGCGGGCATATGGAATCTGTCGATCGAACGTCCGAGTCTGCACGAAGCCTTTGTCCGCATCGTCGGCGAGCAGGCGTCCCAGGAGAATGCGGCATGAGCCCGAGCCGGCGGCTGATCCGCCAGACGCTGACGATCGCGCGGCGCGACTTCATCGCGACCGTCTTCACGCCGATCTTCCTGCTGTTCCTGTTCGCGCCGCTGATCATGGTCGCGTTCAGCACGATCGGGGCGATGGGCGCGGCGCAGGCGGCGGATCATGGCGCGGACCGGGTAAAGATCGTCGCCATCGTGCCGGATGCGATCGCCCGCGCCTTTGTCGAGGCGGACACGCGCACCCGCACCGTGTTCCGGCGCGACGAGGAGCCGCCCGCACTGAAGACGCTGGCCCCCGCCCGCGATCCCGCCGCCCAGGCGCGCGCAGCGTTCGAGGCGCGCGATTACGATGCCACGGCGGTGCTGTACGGCCCGCTCGAACGGCCGACGATCCTGTATGGCGCGCGTGGCGCGCGTGCGGCGGATTATCTGGCCGTCCTGGCGGGGCAATCGCTCGTGGCGGATCGGGTCGGCGGCCATCTGCCGCAGGTCGCGGCCGTCAAGACGCCGTTCGTCCGCCAGCGCGCGACGCTGGGCGGGCAGAACCAGACCGCGTTCCTGGCGGTGTTCGGCGTCTTCTTCCTCACCCTGTTCCTGGCGGGGCAGGTGGTCGGCACCATGGCCGAGGAGCGGTCGAACAAGGTGATCGAGGTGCTGGCTGCCGCCGTGCCGCTGGAGGCGGTGTTCCTGGGCAAGCTGCTCGGCATGTTCGGGGTGGCGGTGCTGTTCGTCGGCTTCTGGGGCACCGTGCTCGGCCAGCTGACGAGCATCTTGCCCCCCAGCTTTGCCGGTATGGTCGGCGAATTGTCGCCCGCCATCGGCCTGCCGATGTTTGCGGTCCTGTTCGTCGCCTATTTCACCATGGCCTATCTGCTGCTGGGATCGGTGTTCCTGACCATCGGGGCGCAGGCATCGACCATGCGCGAGATCCAGATGCTGTCGCTGCCGATCACGATCGTGCAGGTCGGCATGTTCACCCTGACGCTCAGCGGCCTGTCCAAGCCCGATAGCTGGCTGGCGGTGATCGCCGAGGTGTTTCCGCTGTCCTCGCCCTTTGCGATGGCGGGCATGGCGGCGGCCAGGGACACGCTGTGGCCTCATGCCGTGGCGCTGGCGTGGCAGGCGCTGTGGGTCGCGCTGTTCGTCACGCTGGGGGCTCGGTTGTTCCGGCGCGGCGTGCTGCAATCGGGGAGCGTCCGGCCTTTCTGGCGGCGCAAGCGGGCGTAGGACGGTCCTTCCTATTGGAAATAGGGAGGATGGAAGGCACCCTTTTCCGGCCTGCACCGCTTTCCTATCTTGTGTTTATGACCGCATCCTCTTCCGATCGCCGCACTTTCCTGTCGCTGATGGGCCTGGGCACGCTGGGCGTGGGCCTGTCGGCTTGTGGCCGCCAGGCCGATGCGGCGGAGCGCTTTCCCGTGACGATGAGCGATGCCGCCTGGCGGCAGAAGCTCGGCCCGGCAGCCTATGACGTCCTGCGCAAGGAAGGGACCGAGCGGCCCTATTCCAGCCCGCTTAACGGCGAGCATCGTGGCGGCATCTTCGCCTGCAAGGGCTGCGCGCAGCCGCTATTCTCCTCGAAGACCAAGTTCGACAGCGGCACGGGCTGGCCCAGCTTCTGGGCGCCGCTGCCCCGTGCGGTAGGGACGAGCAACGATCGGTCGCTGATGATGGAGCGAGTCGAGGTGCATTGCAGCCGCTGTGGCGGGCATCTGGGCCATGTCTTCGACGACGGGCCGAAGCCGACCGGCAAGCGCTATTGCATGAACGGCGTGGCGATGACGTTTCGGGCGGGGTAAGATCGCTCGCGGGCGGTGAGCTTTTCCCTTGGCCTTCGATTTCGCTCAGGCGGAACGGGGTTTTGGGGATTTTCCGTTTCGGGGGCGAGCCAGGTTGATCCGCTGCTCTTTAAAGTCGTCAGCACCAACCCCCGCTCACGCCGAGCGAAGTCGAAGCGCACGTTCCGCGCTTTGGGCTAAGCTTTCCTGACCTCGCTCGGGGCAGGGCAGGTGGGAAATTACTGAACCGGCGCCGCGAAGGTCAGGATGCCCGAAACGCGGCCGCTGTCGCGCGAGGCGATCTGGGTGGCGGGCAGGTCGGCGGTGCCGTTCTTGTGACCCGAATAGATGAAACCCTTGGTCGGATAGGCCGAGGTACCCAGGCCGCCGGTCGGGCCGTACCAGACCTTGACCATCGACCAGTCGTTGTTCGGCGAGACGTCAATGGCGCGGACGTCGCGCTCGATGCCGCCGCGACGCGACCAGTTGGCATGGGTCAGGAGGACTTCGCGGTCGCTGACGACCTTGCTGACCATAGCGACATGGCCGACGCGCATCCGGCTGGTGGCTTCGAAGGCGAGGACCGAACCCTCTTGCGGCGTGTGGCCGCGGTCGTAGCGACCCTGGGCCTGGCCCCACCAGGTGTTGGCGTTGCCGTGAAGATCAATGCCCGAGATTTCGCGGGCATAGGGTGCGCACTGCCAGAACTGCGCGGCAGCGGGGGTGGCCATCATCAGGCCGCACGATGCCATCAGCGCGAATCGCACTGCAAATGCCTTGAACTTCACATGACCCCCCGGTCGGAATGTCGGTGTGGGTGTCGATTAACCGGGGCTAAACAGGTTGGAAAGGTCGCCGGGAACCATATCCGGTGAACGGTGTTCGAGCGGCGATGACCTGAAAAACCGGCGGCGAAACGAGTTTTTCGTTCCTCGTTTCGCCGCTCGGAAGGTTCGTTTTATCGCCCCAACAGGCGATCGACCGTCACCTGCGTGACCGAATGATAACCGGGACGCGCTTTGTCGTAGATTCGCTTGGCTAGCGCCTGACCCCATTCGCCTTGTCCCTGAAGCTGCTGGAACAGCGGTGCGACGAACTTGCGGCGGCCCTGGGCGGTTAGGAACTGCTCGGCCGAGGCTTCGGCGGGCGGATAGCGGTTGGCGAGAGCAAGGCGCAGCCAAGCGAAGCGGATCTCGCTATTGCCCGTCTCGTTCCAGTGGAAGCGTCCGTCCAGCGCGGCGAGCCGCTCGGCCGAGAGCTGGCGGGGCAGCTGGTCGAGGAAGCGGACATATTCCTGCGTCGTCACCTTATCCGGCACCGCCGACACCGGACCGCCGGCCGCGAACGCCTTGGCCGCCGCGTCGATGGCGGGGAAGGCGTCGGAGCGGACATGGACGGCGTTGGCTGGGATGCCGGGCTGATAGACCCATTGGTCAACGCCGATCTTCTCAGCCTCGCCGGGCTTGAGCAACTTCGCCTTCAGGTCGGCGAGGAAGCCTGCACTGGTCTGCGGCTGGAAGGCATGGCGGTCGAAATAGCCGCGCAGATAGGCGTCCCAACGCGCGCGGCCGACGACCGACTCGATCGTCCGCAGGAAGGTCGCGCCCTTATCATAGGCGATCTGGGTCATGCCGTCGTCGGGGTCACGACGGGCGTCCAGATCGAGGTGCAGCTTGGTATCGGCCGACTGCGGGCCGCCCGCTTCCTTCACGGCGTTCTGCATGTCGGTCCAGGCAAGATCCGCCTCCATCGCGGCGCGGCGCTTGCCGTACATGGACTCCATGATCCGGTTTTCGAAATAGCTGGTGAAGCCTTCGTTCAGCCAGAAATCGTCCCAGGTTGCGTTGGTGACGAGATTACCCGACCAGCTATGCGCCAGCTCATGCGCGATCAGGCTGACGAGGCTCCGGTCGCCCGCCAGCACGGTCGGCGTGGCGAAGGTGAGGGTGGGGTTCTCCATGCCGCCGAACGGGAAGCTGGGCGGCAGGACCAGCACGTCATACCGGCCCCAGCGATAGGGCCCGTACAGCCCCTCGGCCGCGGTGACGAACTTGTCGAGCCCGGCAAATTCCCACGCCGATTTGTCGAGCATCGCAGGCTCGGTCCAGATGCCGGTATGGGCGCTCAAGGCCTTGAACTTCAGGTCGCCGATGGCCAGCGCGATCAGATAGGGGGCGACCGGCTTGTCCATGCGATAGCTGGCGGTGTGGCGACCATCGGTACAGGGCGTCTCGCCGGTCCGCTCGCCGCTCATGACGACGGTCAGAGCGCAGGGGGCGTTGATCGTCGCGTCCCAGGTCTGACGGATGCCGGGCGAATCCTGAGTCGGGATCCAGCTTCGGTTGAGGATCGCCTCGCCCTGGCTGAACAGATAGGGCTGTTTCTTGCCCGCCGTCTGCTCGGGCGACAGCCATTGCAGCGCTTTGGCGCCCGGGACTGAGGCATAGGCGATCCTGACCGTGCGGGCGCCGTTCAGCGTGATGGCCAGCGGCGCGCCATGCACCTTGTCGACCGCCCCAATGGTGTAGGGCAGGGGGCGATTCTGCCCGTCCGTCACCGCGACGATCCGCAGGCCGTTGTCGTCGACGACGAGTTGCCTGACGTCGGGCTTCGCATCGACCGACAGGGTCGCGATCCCGCGCATCACATGGGTATCGAAATCGGCATAGAGGTTCAGCGAGACATGGGTGGCCCGCGCCTCCAGCGGCCGGGCATAGCTGTGCACGTCGCGCGCATCGGCGCTAGTCAGGACGGGCGCGACGGCGGGCGCGGGGGATTGGGCGGCGAGCAGAATCGCCAGGGCGGCCAGGGACATGGGCACTCCGATTAGGGCAGGATGCGTGTACCATAGCCGGATCGCGGACGAATGGGAGGGCTCTGGACGCAGCGGCGTGGCGTCACCAGCTAGGGGGCATGGACGAGATGACGCTGACCGTGGTCGGGATCGACTTTCCCAACGAGGACAAGGCACGCAGCAATCGGCGTTTCGAGCTGATGGCGTCGGCCCCGGGCGATCCGGTGACGTTGCGGCCCGAGCCGCGCAACCGGCACGATCCCAATGCGGTGGCGGTGTTCAGCGCGCGGGATGTCCAGATCGGTTATCTCTCGGCCGAACGCGCGCCGCTGATCGGTGCACGCCTTCGACGCGGTGAGGTGGTGCGGGCGATCTATCAGGGGATGAAGGGGGCGGTCGGCTATATCCGGGTGCGATTCGGGGGCGAGGCCCCGACACTGCCGCTAAAGGACGACCGGGCGCCGTCGTCGGTCGGCCCCGAGCAGGATGGCTTTTATCCCGATCCCGATGGACCCGATTGGGGTGCGTAAGCCCCAGAACGAAAAAGGGAGCCGAAACCGGCTCCCTTCCGTCCGCTGGGGATTGGACCCGAGCGGTGATGATCGGGGCGGGGTTTCCCCCGCCCGCGACAATCAGTTGCTCGCGGCGCTGTCGTCCTTGGTGACAGCGACGACGCCGATGGCGACGACGCCAGCAGCGATCAGAGCGGCCAGGATGCCGGCGCCGGCCAGCTTGTTGCCCTTGGCGGTCGGGGCCGAGGCGCGGACCGACTTCGAAACCGACAGGCTGGCAGCCGGGTTGGCCGGAGCAGCAGCAACCGGAGCGGCAACCAGGGCGGTGGCGGCAACAGCAGACAGGAACTTCATCATATACAATCTCCCATGGCGAACTACCGCCAAGACGCGGCGTGGTTCATCGTCCCATTAGCGTATACGGGCAAAGACGTAAATTTGTTCCTGCACTGCAGCAATTTTTTTGGGCGATGTGGAACTTTTTGCCACAGTAAAATTCAGTTAACCAAAACGGCACATTCCGATTACTTTATTATTGCCGGATGGCAGCTGTCGCGAAACCCGCGAAAATCAACGCACCGCCGCCCGCGCGTTGCGCCCAGGCCTGGGTGCGCGGCGAACGCAGCAACCCGCCCGCACCGGATGCTGCCCAGGCATAGCAGCCGTCCGTCAAGGCCAGGGTCAGGGCGAAGGTCGCGACCAGAACCGCCGCCTGCGTCGCATAGGGGCGCTGGGAATCCAGGAACTGCGGGGCGAAGGCGGCCAGGAACAGGATCGTCTTGGGATGGAAGGTTCCGATGCCGAGATTGCCCAGAAAGGCCGCGCGCGGAGAGATCTGGCGCGGGCGAACCGCGACGGCATGGGCATGGCGCGCCCGCCATAAACCGATCGCGCCCACCGCGATCAGATAGGCCGCTCCCGCCCATTTGAGCAGTCCGAACAGAAAGGCCGAGGCGGCAAGCACCGCGCCCATGCCGAGCAGGCTGGCGGTGGCCGCTGCCATGTTGCCGAGCATCAACCCGGCGACCGAGGCGAAGGCGGTCCGTCGTCCCGATCCGATCGCATAGCCCAGGATCGCCGCCACGCCCGGACCGGGGATCAGGCCGATCACCAGCGTCGCGGCGACGAAGGCGAACCACAGGTCGGGGCGCATCAGCGTCCGCCGTCGCGCCGGGTCAGCGCCGCGACGCAGCTCGCCCGGTCGATCGAGCTGCCATCGGGTTCGCGCGCGTCGAGATAGGTGACGCGCGGCTCCGCCCCGTCCTTGGGGTAGAGATAGGCGTCGAGCACGCAGAAGCTGCCCTGGAATTGCAGCTTGCGGGCGGTGCCTTCGCGGACATCGGCATCGGGCGTGCCGAACAGCTTGGTCAGCCCGGCGGCGTCCTGGCCGATGACCCGTTCCAGCCCGACGCTGGTATAGGGCACCGGGACCGGGGCCATGCCGCCGGTGCGGACCGGCGCGGCGGTCTGCGGCACGGTACACCCCGCCAGCACGATCAGCGGAAAGAGCGGCAACGCATAGCGGCGGATCACGCGCGGGGTCTCCTGTGGAAGAAATGGGTCGCCATGCTCGCCCCCAGGACGGGCGCGAGCAGATTGAGCCCTGGAACCACGAACAGGGCGGCCGCGGCAAGTCCCAGGAGGAAGCGCCTGGGCCCGGTCGCCTTGCGCCAGCGACGCATGGCAGGCCCGTCCAGATGCCGTGCCGCGACCATGTCGCCCAGATCGCGCGACAACAGCCAGGCATTGACCAGCAGGAACGCCACCGCCGTGCCAACGCCGGTGACCAGCAGGACGATATAGAGCGGCAACAGGATCAGGTTGATCGCGACGACGCGCAAGCCCGATCCCAGGCCCATCGCCATCCCGCGCGCCAGCGATACCGGCCGCGCGCTCGCCAGGCCTTGCGGATAATGGCGCGCCTCGACCGCCGCGACGATGTCGTCGGCGAAGATCCCGACCACGCCGACCGCCACTGCGCGAAAGGCAATCCACAGCGCAAGTATCTCGACCACCAGGGTCAGCGCCGCCGACCAGCCGCCTGCCTGCGCCCCCAGCCACCCCGTCAGCGCCGCGCGGACGCCCCACCAGAGGGCCAGGCCCGCCACCGCGAACAGCGCGAAGGTGAGTGCCAGCGAGCGGACCAGCACCCGGCGGATCGCCGGATCGCCCAGCTGGCCTATCGACAGAAAGAAGGCGCGGATCATCGCGCAGGGATGCGGTGGCCGACGCGACGGAGTCAATGCGTGATGGGCTGGCGGCCGGCCAACTTGCATGGGGACATGGCCCTGACTAGGGCGGCGGTATCACAGCTATTTTTCCCGGAGTCCCTTTCTTGAGCAACCCCACTTACGACGTGGTGGCGATCGGCAATGCGATCGTCGACATCCTGGCCTCTGCCGAGGATGATTTCATCGCCGAACAGGGCATGACGAAGGGCGCGATGCAGCTCGTCTTCTCGACCGAGGAGGCCGACGCCCTCTATTCCAAGATGGGCCCCGGCCGCGAGATTTCGGGCGGTTCGGCGGCGAACACCCTGGCGGGCATGGCTGCGTTGGGCGGCAAGACCGCGTTCATCGGCCAGGTCGCCGACGACCAGCTGGGCCAGGTCTTCGGGCACGACATCCGCGCGGCGGGCGTCCGCTTCGACGTGCCCGCCCGCGCGGGCCTGCCGACCACCGCGCGCTGCATGATCTTCGTCAGCCCCGATGGGCAGCGGACGATGAATACCTTCCTCGGCGCGTCGCACTATCTGCCCGCCGAAGCGCTCGACCGCGCGCTGATCGCCGATGCGGCCTATCTCTATATCGAGGGCTATCTCTGGGATCCCGAAGAACCGCGCGCCGCGATGCGCGCTGCGATCCAAGTTGCGCGGGATGCGGGCCGCAAGGTCGCCTTCACCGCCTCGGCCGAGTTCGTCATCGACCGCCACCGCGCCGATTTCCACGCCCTGATCGACGGCGGCATGATCGACGTGATCTTCGCCAATGAGACCGAGATCGTCGCGCTGACCGAGACGGCGGATGTCGAGGCGGCGATCGCCGCGCTGAAGGACAAGGTCGAGACGCTGGTCGTGACCCTCGCCGAAAAGGGCGCGCTGGCACAGCGCGGTGACGAGCGCGTCACCGTTCCGGCGCATCCGGTCGACAAGGTCGTCGACACGACGGGCGCGGGCGACCTGTTCGCGGCGGGCTTCCTCTATGGCCAGACGCATGGCCAGGACCTGAAGGCCTCGCTGACGCTGGGTGCGGCTTGCGCCGCCGAGATCATCAGCCATTTCGGCGCGCGGCCCCAGGTCGATCTGAAGACGCTCGCCGCCAGCCTCTGAGAGATAAGCGTGGCCTTCGACTTCGCTCAGGCTGAACGGAGGAAGGCCTAACCCATTCCTCCCCAAGCTAGGCTTGGGGAGGGGGACCACCCGGCCCAGCCGGGTGGTGGAGGGGCAGGAGCCCAAACGGAAAAGGCCCGGAGGATCGCTCCCCCGGGCCTTTTCCATGTCTTCGCGAAACCGATCAGCGGTCGATCGGCTTGGCGACCTCCGGCTGCATCGCGGGATCGTCGACGACATCGACGATGCCGCGCCCGACATAGCTGCGCTTGCGGCTATAGCCGAAATAGATGGCCAGGCCGACCGCACCCCAGATGGGCAGGACGAGGATCGAGCCCCAGTCGAGCGAGAGGAACAGATACAGGCAGCCGACGATCGCGAGCGGCGCGACGATCCACACCAAGGGCGTGCGGAACGGACGACGACGATCCGGGTCGGTCCGACGCAGCACCAGCACCGACACGGCCACCATCAGGAAGGCGAAGAGCGTGCCCGAATTGGAATAATTGGCCAGCTTGCCGACCGGCAGGAAGGCCGATGCGAAGGTCGCGGCCAGACCCGTCACGATCGTGACGACGTGCGGCGTCTTGTACTTCGGATGGACCTTGGCGAACGCCTTGGGCAACAGGCCGTCACGCGCCATGGTGAAGAACACGCGGGTCTGGCCGAACATCATCATCAGCACGACCGAGGGCAGCGCCAGCGTGGCGGCCAGGCCGATCAGGTTGCCGATCTTTTCCCAGCCGATGGTGCGCAGGACATGCGCCAGCGCTTCCTTCGAGCAGGACAGCGGTTCGGCCGCGCCACTGGCGACGACCGCCTTGCACTGCGCGGTCAGTTCCGACGTGCCGGGCGACAGCACGACGCCGGCGGCATCGCGCACCGGCTGCGCACCCAGCGGCGAACCGATCGCGCCCGCCGACACCAGCAGGTAGAAGACGGTGCAGAACAGCAGCGAGGCGATCAGGCCGATCGGCACGTTGCGCTGCGGGTTCTTGGTTTCCTCGGCGGCGGTCGAGACCGCGTCGAAGCCGACATAGGCGAAGAAGATCGAGGCCGCGGCGCCCGCCACGCCCGTCAGGCCGGTCGGCATGAACGGGTGGAAATTCGCGCCGTTCATCACCGGCACCGACAGCGCGATGAACAAGGTCAGCGCGGCGACCTTGATCGCGACCAGGATGGCGTTGACGCGCGCGCTCTCGGTCGTGCCGACGACCAGCAGCCAGGTGACGAGCAGCGAGATGATGACGGCGGGCAGGTTGATATAGCCGCCCGAGGAGGGGCCGTTAACCCACTCCATCGGTATGTCGATGCCCAGCAGGTTGCGGATCTGCCCCACCACATAACCCGACCAGCCGACCGCGACGGCCGAGGCGCCGACCGCATATTCCAGGATCAGCGCCCAGCCGACCATCCAGGCGAGCAGTTCGCCCATGACCGCATAGGTATAGGTATAAGCCGACCCGGCGACCGGCACCATCGAGGCCAGCTCGGAATAGCAGAGTGCCGCCACCGCGCAGACAAAGCCTGCCAGCACGAACGACAGCATCATCCCCGGCCCCGCCTTTTGCGCGGCTTCGGAGGTGAGAACGAAGATGCCCGTGCCGATGACCGCGCCGATACCCAGCATGGTGAGCTGGAACGCGCCTAGCGATCGTTGCAGCCCCTTCTTCTCGGCGGTCGCCAAAATGGCGTCCAGAGGCTTAACGCGCCCGAAAATCATGAATGTCCAATCCCCCCAAGGGAAGGGCGGCCCCGATATGAGGCGCGCCCGGCGTCCGGTGAATGGTCGGGGAAGTTAGCTGCAATTTTATTACGCGCAATCCCTAAGACGCCGGGGATGCGGTCGGGGCGCGATTAAAGCCCTCTCCCGGTTGGGGGAGTGGGAATGGTGTTCCTATCGCGGTAAGCCCCTCCCGCAGGCGGGAGGGGCGTGCCAAGAGGGGACGTCAGCGCGCCAGCATCGGGCCGAGCGGCCTGCCCGCCAGGATATGGACATGGAGATGCGGCACTTCCTGTCCGGCATCGGGCCCGATATTCGCCAGCAGCCGGTATCCCGGCTGAACCGCCCCCGCTTCGCGCGCGACATGGCCGACGGCACGGACGAAACCGGCGATCTCCGCTTCGCTCGCTCGGGTCGAGAAATCGTCCCACGACACATACGCGCCGCGCGGGATCACCAGGATATGGGTCGGCGCGTGCGGCGCGATGTCGTGGAAGGCGACCGCCCACTCGTCTTCATAGACGCGGGTCGACGGAATCTCGCCGCGCAGGATCTTCGCGAAGACATTCTGGTCGTCATAGGGCAGGGTGGCGTCGATCGGCATCAATGGTCTCCGAGGGATCAGCGGGCGCGCGCGGCCTTTTCGTCATGCCCCGACACGCCCTCGCGCCGGGCGAGTTCGGCGCGGACATCGTCCAGCGAATGGCCGGTGTCGGCCAGCAGCACGATCAGGTGGAACATGAGGTCGGCGGCCTCCGACACGATCTTGTCGGGCTGGGCCATGGCGGCGATGACGGTTTCGACCGCTTCCTCGCCCAGTTTCTGCGCGATCTTCGGCCGTCCCTTGGCGAACAGGCTGGCGGCATAGGAGGTGGCGGCGTCACCTTCGTCGCGGCGCGCGCGGATCGTGGCTTCGAGGCGGTCGAGCATGTCCATGCGCGGCTGGGTGACGCGCCGACGCGTCCGCGTCAATCCTTGCGATTGCGGCGGCGCATGGCACGACGCAGGAACCAGATCGCGCCGATCGCAAAGACGAACAGCGCGATGTCCGACAACTCCGGATGGGTGCGCACGCGGATGATACCGCTATGGCCGTTGGCAGGGGTCATGATCGCGAGTGGCATGGAGGGAGTTTAGCAGCGTCGCGGGAGCGGGTCATCCGGGGGATTTGAGTTCGCGCGAAGACGCGAAGGCGCGACGGTTTTTTTGGTTCGCGCAGAGGCGCGGAGGCGCAGAGAGTTTGGTCTTGGAGGGGGCGCGGCGGTCTGCCTCACTGACGTGGGAAGGTCTCCCGGTCGATGGCGGTTGCCCGTAATCCCACCGCCGTTCAGCCCGAGCGAAGTCGAAGGCCAAGGGAATCCCGTCTGGCAAAGGGCAGGGCGTACGCTTCGACTTCGCTCAGCGTGAACGGGGGTAGGGCGGCGTGGCAATCGGAAGACAAACACCGTGCATGAGCCGCCATGCAGCCCCCCAAATCCAAACTCTCCGCGCCTCCGCGCGAACCCCAAAAACCTTCGCGGCTTAGCGGCTTCGCGTGAAATCAATGTGCCCGAACCGGCACCCCCGCCGCTGCCAGCGCCCGGTGCGCATCCGCGATCGACGCATCACCGAAGTGGAAGATCGACGCCGCCAGCACCGCCGAGGCATGACCGTCACGCACCCCCGCGACCAGATCGTCCAGCCCGCCGACTCCGCCGCTCGCCACCACCGGCACGCTGGTCCGATCGGCGATGGTGCGGATCAACTCCAGGTCATATCCGCCCCGCGTCCCGTCCCGGTCCATCGAGGTGACGAGGAGTTCGCCAGCACCCAGCTCCGCCAGGCGCAGCGCATGCTCGACCGCGTCGATCCCGGTCGCGCGCCGTCCGCCATGGGTGAACACCTCCCAGCCATCTGCCGTCCGCCGTGCGTCGACGCTGGCGACGCAGCACTGGCTGCCGAATCGCTCGGCAATGTCGGAGACGACCTCCGGGCGGCTGACGGCGGCGGAGTTGACCGCCACCTTGTCCGCCCCTGCCAGCAACAGCGCACGCGCATCCTCCGCCGTGCGGACCCCGCCGCCCACGGTCAGCGGCATGAAGCATACCGCCGCCGTCCGCCGCACCACGTCCAGGATGGTGCCGCGCGCCTCATGGCTGGCGGTGATGTCGAGGAAGCACAGCTCGTCCGCGCCGGCGGCGTCATAGGCGCGCGCCTGTTCGACGGGATCGCCCGCATCGATCAGGTCGACGAAGTTGACGCCCTTGACCACCCGGCCGTTCGCGACGTCGAGACAGGGGATGACACGCGCACGGACGGTCATGCGGCCGCCGCCACCGACAAGGCCGCCGCCAGATCGAGCCGCCCGTCATAGAGCGCGCGGCCGGTGATGACGCCCTCGACCCCGTCCTGATGATGGAGGGCCAGCATATGAATGTCGCCGATTCCCGCCACACCGCCGCTGGCGATGACGGGAATCCGCACCGCGCGCGCCAGATCGACGGTTGCAGGCACGTTGCAGCCCTTGAGCAACCCATCACGGCCCACGTCCGTAAAGAGGAGCGCGGCCACGCCCGCATCCTCGAACCGCCGCGCCAGATCCTCGACCGACACGTCCGACACGTCTGCCCAGCCGCGCGTGGCGACCATGCCGTCCTTGGCATCGACCGCGACGACGATGCCACCGGGATAGGCCTTGGCCATGTCACGCACGAAGTCGGGATTCTCCAGCGCCGCAGTGCCGATCACCACGCGCGAGACGCCCAGATCGAACCAGCGCTCGACATTCGCAGGGTTACGGATGCCGCCGCCCAGCTGGACATGGCCGGGGAACGCCTGGACGATCGCCTGCACCGCCTCGCCATTGACCGACTCGCCCGCAAAGGCGCCGTCGAGGTCGACGACGTGCAGATGCTGCGCGCCCGCCTCGGCGAAGAGCATCGCCTGATGGGTGGGATCGTCGCCATAGACGGTCGCGCGGTCCATATCGCCCTCGGCCAGACGCACCACTTGGCCGCCCTTCAGGTCGATGGCGGGAAAGACGATCAGGCTCACGGATGCCACTCCAGGAAACGGGTGAGGAAGGAGAGGCCATAACGCTGGCTCTTCTCGGGGTGGAATTGCGCGCCGACGATCGTGTCGCGGCCGATCGCGGCGGTGACGGCGCCGTCATGGTCGGTGGTCGCCAGCACATGCTCGCCGGTAAAGGCAAAACTGTGGAGGAAATAGGCCTCGCCCGGCACGATCAGCGGGTGGTCGTGCAATGGGCGGACATCGTTCCAGCCCATATGCGGCACCTTCGCCGCCGGATCGGACGGCGTGAGTCGCGCCACACGGCCGCGGATCCAGCCAAGCCCGCGATGCTCCCCCATTTCCTCGCCGGTGTCGGCGAGCAGCTGCATGCCCACGCAAATGCCCAGAAAGGGGCGGGCGCGGGTGAGGGCGGCCTCGCGCAGCGCCTCTTCCAGCCCGTCGACGGCGCGCAGATTGGCCGCGCACGCGCCGAACGCGCCGACGCCCGGCAGCACGATCCGGTCGGCCTTGGCGATCACATCCGGATCGGCGGTGATGACGACATCGCTCGCCCCTGCCGCGCGCAGGGCATTGTCGACCGAGTGGAGATTGCCCGACTCGATGTCGATCAGCGCCAGCGTCACAGCATGCCCTTGGTCGAGGGGATGGCGTCGGCCTTGCGCGGGTCGATCTCGACCGCCATCCGCAGCGCACGCGCCAGGCCCTTGAAGACGCTCTCGGCGATGTGATGGTTGTTGTGGCCGTGCAGCAGCTCGACGTGGAGCGTGATCCCGGCCTCCTGTGCGAAGCTGTGGAACCAGTGCTCGATCATCTCGGTCTGGAGCGTGCCGAGCATCGGGTTGGTGAACGGTACCTTCCACACCAGCCAGGGCCGCCCCGAAATGTCGAGCGCGGTGCGGGTCAGCACCTCGTCCATCGGCGACAGCGCTTCGCCGTACCGATAGATGCCGCGCTTGTCGCCCAGCGCCTTGGCAAAGGCCTGTCCGATCGCCAGCGCGCTGTCCTCGGTGGTGTGGTGCCCGTCGATATGCAGGTCGCCCTCGACCTTGACCGAAAGATCGATCAGCGAATGCCGCGACAGCTGGTCGAGCATATGGTCGAGAAACCCGATGCCGGTGGCGTTCTGATAGACGCCGGTGCCGTCGAGATTGACGGTGACGTCGATGACGGTTTCCGCGGTGGCGCGGTGGACGGTGGCGGTGCGCATGGCCCCTCCCTTAAACACCTATCCGTCCCATGCAATCTTGACCCGCGATCAAAGGCCGCTAGTCCATGGGCCATGACCGAAGGATTGCCCGACAGCCTCATCCCCTATGACGACATCGTGCAGGAGGCCCTGCGCGCCGTGGTGGGGCGTGTGCTCGGCCCGGTGGCGGAGACGGGGCAACTGCCCGGCACGCATCATTTCTACATCACCTTCAAGACCCAGGCGCCTGGCGTCGACATCCCGCAGCGGCTGGTCGAGCGATTCCCGGACGAGATGACCATCGTCCTGCAGAATCGCTTCTGGGACTTGACGGTGGACGAGAATCGCTTCTCGGTCGGCCTCAGCTTCAACCAGGTGCCCTCGAAGCTGGTGATTCCCTATTCGGCGATCACCCGTTTCCAGGACCCGGAGGTTCAGTTCGAGCTGGGCTTCCACGTCGCCGACGATCCCCAGAGCGATCCCGATCCGCACGGTTCGGCCGAAAATGACGAACCCGTCGCCAAGCCGGTCGAGGACGGCAGCAATGTCGTCGCGGTGGACTTCAAGCGGAAGAAGTAATTTCGGTTCGCGCAGAGGCGCGAGTCCCTTCTCCCTCTCCCCCTCGGGGAGAGGGCCGGGGTGAGGGGCTGGGGTCGGACCTGCAGTCCGCCTGTTTCGCCAAGCCTCAACCCCTCACCCAACCCTCTCCCCGGAGGGGAGAGGGCTTGATATTCACCGGGAACCCATTCCCTACCCGGTGAGTCCCTAGCCCATGACCCAGACCCCCACCGCTACCCGCACCGAAACCGACTCGATCGGCCCGATCGACGTCCCCGCCACCACCTATTGGGGCGCGCAGACCGAGCGCAGCCTGGAAAACTTCCCCTTCGGCGCGCGCGAGCAGATGCCGATCGGCATCGTCCATGCGCTGGCCATCGTCAAAAAGGCCGCCGCGCGAATCAATCGCGGGCACGGGCTGTCGGCGGACAAGGCCGATGCGATCGAGGCGGCGGCGCAGGAGGTGATCGACGGGCGGCATGACGACCAGTTCCCGCTGGTCATCTGGCAGACGGGCTCCGGCACCCAGTCCAACATGAACGCCAATGAGGTGATTGCGGGCCGCGCCAATGAGATGCTGACCGGCACGCGCGGCGGCAAATCGCCGGTCCACCCCAATGACGACGTCAATCGCGGCCAGTCGTCCAACGACACCTTCCCGACCGCGCTTCATGTCGCCGCTGCGCTGGCGGTGACGCAGCAGCTTTTCCCCGCGCTCGACCGGCTGCACGCCGCGCTGAATGCCAAGGCGAAGGCATGGGACGACATCGTCAAGATCGGCCGCACCCATTTGCAGGACGCGACCCCGCTGACGCTGGGCCAGGAATTTTCCGGCTATGTGCAGCAGCTGGCCAATGCCCGCGACCGGATCGAGGGGACGCTTCACCGCAATATCCTGCCGCTGGCGCAAGGGGGGACGGCGGTCGGCACCGGGCTGAACGCGCCGAACGGTTTCGCCGAGTCGATCGCCGCCGAAATCGCCGAGGCGACGGGCCTGGACTTCGTCACTGCGCCTAACAAGTTCGAGGCGCTGGCCAGCAATGACGGGCTGGTCGACCTGCACGGCACGCTGAACGTGCTGGCGGTGGCGCTGACCAAGATCGCCAACGACATCCGCTTGTTGGGCTCCGGCCCGCGCTCGGGGCTGGGCGAGCTGGAACTGCCAGCCAATGAGCCGGGCAGCTCGATCATGCCGGGCAAGGTCAACCCGACCCAGTGCGAGATGCTGACCATGGTCGCCGCGCAGGTGATCGGTAACAATGCCGCCGTGACGGTCGGCGGCTTGCAGGGGCATCTGGAACTGAACGTCTTCAAGCCGTTGATCGGCGCGAACGCCCTACGCTCGGTCCATCTGCTGTCGGTCGGGATGGAGAGCTTCGCGGAGCGCACCGTCGAGGGGATGACGGTCAATCGCGACCGGATCACCGAACTGCTCGACCGCTCGCTGATGCTCGTGACCGCGCTCGCGCCCGAGATCGGTTATGACAACGCCGCCAAGATCGCCAAGCACGCGCATCAGAAGGGGCAGACGCTGAAGGAGGCGGGGCTGGAACTGGGGCTGGTCGATGAGGCGACCTTCGACCGGGTGGTGCGGCCGGAGTTGATGCTCGGGCGGTGAGGGTTTCCCTTGGGCTTCGACTTCGCTCAGCCCGAACGGAGGCGGGGATGATTCTTCGCTCCGTTCAGCCTGAGCGAAATCGAAGGCCACGCCCCGGCGCTACCGCTCGATCCTACCCCTTGGCCGGATAGGCAGGCAAAGCGAGCCGATACCGGATCGCGGCCCCGCGCAAGGCGAATCCCGCCAGCGCCGCGATCGGCCCGGCCCCCGGCACGCCAAGCGCGCTCAGCAGCACATAGCTGGTCGAGGCCAGCGCGGCGGCGGTGACATACAGTTCGGGGCGCATCAGGATCGAAGGCTCGCCCGCGATGACGTCGCGGATGATGCCGCCGACACAGGCCGACACCACCCCCAGCATCGCCGCCGGAATCGGGGGAATGCCATATCCGCTCGCCTTGGCCGCGCCGTACACAGCATAGGCCGCCAGCCCCACCGCATCGAACCAGTCCAGTGCGCTGCCCCGCCACCAGCGCGCCGGCGTCGCCCAGACCGCCACCGCCGCGACCAGGCAGACCAGGGGCACCCGCGCATCATGCACCCAGAAGACCGGCGCGTCGATCAGCAGGTCGCGCAGCGTGCCGCCGCCAACCCCCGTAATCAGCGCGAAGAACACCAGCGTCACCATGGTCTGGCGATGCTTGGCCGCGGCCAGCGCGCCCGAAACCGCGAACACGGCCAGTCCCGCCAGGTCGAGCCAGGGCATTACGGCGGGCAGCATGGCGGTCGGTTGGGGCAGCATCGCAGGCGACCCTAGAGCCCGCCCCCGCTTCCGAAAAGGGCGTCATTTCGATGAACGTGACGTTATCTGACGTTCATGCAACAGACAGTAGAATTGGAACGTTACGGCATCAGAACACATCAGGAAGGAAGTTTGTCATGCGGAAATTGATGCTTGCCCTGGGCTGCACCGCGATGGTCGTCCCCGCGCTGGTCCTCCCCACCACCGCCGCCGACGCCCAGCGTCGCTACAAGTATCGCGAGTGGCGCGATGATCGCGGCCGCGTCCGCTGCCGCAAGCCGGACGGCACCACCGGCCTGGTGGTCGGCGGCGTCGCGGGTGCGCTGCTGGGCCGCACCATCGACACGCGCGGCGACCGTACGCTGGGCACGCTGGGCGGCGCCGCCGTCGGTGCGCTGGCGGGTCGCGAGATCGAGCGCGGCACCAGCAATCGCCGCTGCCGCTAACGGCCTTTTCCGCGACGTCGGGAAACAGGGGCGTCACCTCCGGGTGGCGCCCTTTCTATTTAGAAAATCAAACGCATGCGCCTGTCTGTGAAGTGAATGGCAGGTAGTTTTGGGTTCACGCAACATCCCGCGAGGTCTCGGGTTCTCATATCCATCTTCAACGGGAGTTTAGTAATGCGTATCGCTCTCTTGTCGGCGACGATCGCCGCCACCGCTTTTACCGCCATTCCTGCCGAGGCTCAGCGCAATGGCTGGGAAGCGCGCCAGGAATATCGCGACGAGGTTCGTGATGCCCGTCGTGACTATAACCGCGATGTCCGTCGGGCCGACTCGCGCCGCGATGTTCGCGAAGCCCACCGCGAATATCGCGAGGACATTCGCGATGCCCGCCAGGATTATCGCAAGGACATGCGCAACGTTCGCTGGCGCAACTACGACTATAATCGCTTCGAGCCGGGTCAGCGCGGCTATTATCCCGAGCGCTATTATCGCGACGGTCGCTATTATCAGCCCCGTGCGCTCGGCCGGAACGACCGCATCTATCGCGGCATGAACGGCCGCTATTATTGCCGCCGCAATGACGGCACCACCGGTCTGGTCATCGGCGGTCTGGCCGGCGGCGCGCTGGGCAATGTGATCGCGGGTGGCGGTTCGCGCCTGCTGGGCACGGTGATCGGTGCGGGCGGCGGCGCGCTGCTCGGCCAGCAGATCGACCGCGGTCAGGTCCGCTGCCGCTAAGTCGCCCGAGCGACCGGCAATAGGGCCCGGCGGGGAAACCCGCCGGGCCTTTTCCTTTTAAATGAACCCGCCGCCCAGCATCAAGCGCAGGCCGAAGATCAAAATGAGGATCAGGTTGAGATTGCGCCCGCCGTTTCGTGACGAGAGCGCGCCGACCGCCGCGCCGACGATCGCGATGGGGATGACGAACCAATAGCCCCAGGCGAAAAAGGGCAGGAACGGCACGATGCCGAGCAGCAGCGCGACCAGGCCGATGACGATGGAAAACAGGTTCAGCATGGCGATCAAGATGGCGTCGCCGCGCCGCCCATACAAGCGCCGGTGCGGCCGCATCGCGTGATGGCGTTTCGGCCGTTAAGGAAGATGTCGCATCCCTGTGCTAAGGCGAGGGCATGATGGCCAAGATGCGACCGACCCTGATTTCGCTGGCATGTTTGCTGATCGCCGGGTGCGGCGGCAAGCCGGATGACGATGCGCAGCTGAATGCGCTCGACAACGAACTCGCCGCGATGAACGACGGCAGTCCGACCCGCGACCCGCAACTGCGCGAGGCGCTGGCCGGGCAGATCATGGTCGATCCCGGCCTGACCCAGAGCGCCAACGCCAATGCTGTCCGCCCGCCCAACCGGCCGCCGAGCGATCAGGTGCCCTCCATGCCGCTGCCCGTCGATCCCGTCGATCCGCGCACGCTGAAGTCCGCCCCGGCCGCGTCGCGCGATTGCCCGGAATGCCGGGCGTCGGCCGGGGCCTATACATTGGCGGCCAAGGCGGGGCAGCAGGCCGCCAACGCCGCCTGTCTGTCGGGGCTGCGTTATTCGGCCGGTTGGGCGCAACGCCTGCCCCAGGCGCTGGCGCCCTATCCCGGTGCGCAGGTGGCCGAGGCGGCGGGCAACGACGCGAACAACTGCGCCTTCCGCATCGTCAGCCTGCGTACCGCGGCGCCGGTCGCAAAGGTGATCGACTATTATTACACCCAGGCCAGCCGGGCCGGCTATTCCGCCGAACACAAGATGGACGGCGCGCAGCATGTCCTGGGCGGCACGCGGGGCGAGGCGGCGTATATGGTCTATGCCACGCCGCGTGACGGCGGCACGGATGTCGACCTGGTGGTGAAGGGGGGATAGGCTGGATCGACGTCGGGCCGGATTGCCTTCATTCCGTCCCCATCGGGCCGGGGAAGGATGGGATTCGCCCCCCAATGCTTGTCCTTTGCGTGAAAGGCGCGGTTGCGCTAAGGGCGACAGGATCATGTCACCACTTCTTCTCGTGATGCTGGGCGGCGCGCTGGGCTCGGGGGGACGGTATCTGACGGGGCGCGTGCTGACCGATGCACTGGGCCCCGGCTTTCCTTACGGCACGCTCGCGGTCAACTGGTTCGGTTGTCTCGCCATGGGCGTGCTGGCGGGCGTGCTGGCCCGGACCGGGGCGGGCGAGGGGTGGCGGCTGTTCATCGGTGTCGGGATATTGGGGGGCTATACGACCTTCTCGTCCTTTTCGCTCGACACCATCACGCTGATCGAGCGGGGGCAGGGGGGTGTGGCCATGGCCTATATCGCCCTCTCGCTGCTGGGCTCGCTGGCCGCGCTATGGGCTGGGCTTTGGATGACGAGGATTTTTTCATGACGGACTCTGTCCGCCAATTTACGGTCGGGTATGACGACGACGGAATCCGTCTGGACCGCTGGTTCAAGCGGCATCTGCCCGAAACGAGCTTCACGACCGTCGCCAAATGGGCGCGTACCGGGCAGTTGCGCGTCGACGGTTCGCGCGCCACGCCGGGCGACCGGATCACGGCGGGCCAGGTGCTGCGCGTTCCGCCCGCCGAGCCCGCGCTGGCCGAAAGCAGCAAGCCGACGATGCGGCCGCGCCACATTCTGTCCGAGGATGAGGAGTCGTTTGCGCGCGAGATGGTGATCCACAAGGATCGCGACGCGCTGGTCCTCAACAAGCCGCCGGGGCTGGCGACGCAGGGCGGGACCAAGACGACCACCCATGTCGACGGCCTGCTCGACGCGTTGCAGTTCGAGGCGGAGGGGCGGCCCAAGCTGGTCCACCGGCTCGACAAGGATACCTCGGGCGCGCTGCTCGTCGCGCGCAATGCGCGGGCGGCGGCCTTCTTCGCCAAGGCCTTTTCGGGGCGCACCGCCAAGAAGATCTACTGGGCGCTGGTCGTCGGCGTCCCCTCGATCGAGGACGGCACGGTCGAACTGCCCATCGCCAAGCAGCCGGGGACCGGCGGCGAGAAGATGCATGTCGACGAAGAAAACGGCCAGGCCGCGCGCTCGCGCTACCGGGTGATCGAGCGGGCGGGCAATCGCTGCTGCTGGGTCGAGTTGCAGCCCTTTACGGGCCGCACCCACCAGCTTCGCGTGCATATGGCGGCGATCGGCCATCCGATCGTCGGCGACGGCAAATATGGCGGTGCGGCGGCGTTCCTGACCGGGGGGATCAGCCGCAAGATGCACTTGCACGCGCGGCGCATCCGGGTCGATCATCCCGATGGCGGCCGGATCGACCAGACCGCCGAGCTGCCCAGCCACTTCGCCGAGTCGATGAACCAGCTGGGCTTCGACGAGATTCGCGGCGACGTCCTGCCCCAGGACGAGGATCGCGGCCCCCCGTCCAAGGACGTGCTGAAGCAGCGCGCCAAGGCCCATGCCAAGCAATATCGCAAGGAACGGCGCGGCGAACGGCGGGGCCGGGGCGCACGGTAACACCAGGCCATTCCTCCCCTTGCAGGGGAGGTGGCAGGCCGAATGCCTGACGGAGGGGTGTCAGCGCTTGAGATCGGAGTGCCACCGGCGGTTAAACCCCTCCACCATGCTACGCATGGTCCCCCTCCCCTTGCAGGGGAGGAATTAAAGGCCGGTATGCCGCAACAAATGTCGTCCCGTCCCTCGCAGAACCAGCGTCGCCAGCGCATAACACCCCAGCGCTCCGGCAATGGCGACCGGCAGGATCCATAGCCCCATCATTTCCGGCGCGGCGGGCGGCTCGGTCATGATACCGAAGGCACCGCCTTGCGGCGGCGACCATAGCCCGACATGCGTCGGAAACAGCGGCTTGGCGATGGCAACGGCGGCCAGGCACAGCGCGAAGAGATAGAGCAGCATCGCCGCCAGCACCGCACCGAACGCCGCGACGCTGCGCCCCGACCGGACCAGCATCGCGCCGATCAGCGCCACCGGCCGGTCCTCGGCCAACGCGCCGGCCAGGCGATATTCCTGAACATAGCGCGCTGCCAGCGCATGGGGCGGACCCATCGCCCGGATCGTCGCATCGAACGAATCCGCGCCCGCAGCGAGGCTGTCGTTCAGATGGCTTTCGATTTCCCGCACCAGCCCGGCGCGATCCGCAGCGGGAATCGCCTGCAGCGACCAGCGCAGGCGGCGGACATAATCGGCGATCACGCGGGCAGGCTCGGTCATGACGGATCCTCGACAAGGGTGGTGATGGTGGTGCGGAATTCGATCCAGGCGGCGCGCATCGCCTCGGACAGCGCCGCGCCTTCGGGCGTCAGGCGATAATATTTGCGCGGATTGCCGCCCTCGGCCGGCAGCTCCCAACGGCCGGCGATTCGCCCTGCCTTTTCCAGCCGGGCGAGCAGCGGATAGAGGCTGCCCTCGCTGACCAGATCGCCGCCCGCCCGGATGCGCGCGAGGATCTCCAGGCCATAGGCTTCACCGCGCGACAGCACCGACAGCAACACGAGTTCGGCCGCGCCCTTGCGCAACTGCGATTGCCAGCTTCCGATATCCATGCGGCCTAGGTAATGGCATGTATCCTGTTATGCAAGGTACATGGCGATGACGCAGAAAGCCCCGCCGACCATAAGTCGACGGGGCTTCCGGATTTGGGGGAGGGGGACGTCGCGCCCCCATCCCGTTAGCGACGGCAATAGCCGGGGTTGTTCGACTTTTCGATCGCGTTACCGGCCAGCGCACCGGCGCCGCCGCCCAGGATCGTGCCGAGGGTGCGGTCGCCCCGGGTGTCGATCGTGCGGCCCAGCAGACCACCGGCGATCGCGCCGACAATGGTGCCCGTGGTGCCGCTGTTGCAGCGCTGCGGACCGCGATAGGCATAGCCGCGCTGGTCATAATAGCCACGGTCGCCCCGATAGCCGCGATCGTAACGCGGGCCACGGTTGTAACCGTCGGAATAGGCGTCGCCATAGGCGCGGTCATAGCGGTCGTAATAACGCTGCGCCGAAGCAGCGGTCGGAACCATGGCCGTGGCGCCGACGGCAAGGGCGGCGGCAGCGAGCGAAAGCTTCTTGAACATCACGATCTCCCTTGATCTTCAAACCGGCGGCGGCGGGGTGATTCCCGTCGTCGTTGAAGACCTTTTGCCCGATTCGCGCTGTTCGGATGCTGAATGCGGTTGTTAGCCAATGTTCATGCAAAACGTCATGCTTCCCCCGCGCAGGGCTTGCCGATAGGAGGGGGCGATGACGCGCCCGCGCCTTGCCCTGTTCGATTGCGACGGCACCCTGGTCGACAGCCAGGCCAATATCTACCTCGCAGCGGTCGAAGCCTTTCAGCTGTCCGACCTGGTCCCGCCGCCCGCCACCGCGATTCGCCGGATCGTGGGGCTGAGCCTGGTCGAGGCGATGCGCGTGCTGGCGCCCGATCTGCCGGAGGCGGTGCATCACCGACTGGCAAGCGACTATAAGGCCGCCTTCTTCCGCCTGCGTACCGAGGGCGCGATGGAGCCCGAGCCTTTGTTCGACGGCATTCCGGCGCTGCTCGACCATCTGGCGGGGCAGGGCTGGCTGATGGGCGTGGCCACGGGCAAGTCGGATCGCGGATTGGCGCGGGTGCTCGCCGAACATGGCCTGACGCATCATTTCGTCACGCTGCAGACGGCCGACCGGCATCCTTCCAAGCCCGATCCGTCCATGGTGCTCGCCGCCATGGCGGAAACGGGCGTGGCGGCCGAGGATGTCGCGATGATCGGCGATACGAGCTTCGACATGGCGATGGGCAGGGCGGCGGGCGCCTTCGCGATCGGTGTCGCCTGGGGATATCATGACGTGCACGAACTGGTGAACGCGGGCGCGGACGTCGTCGCGCAAGAGGTGGCGGACCTGCCCGCGCTGCTGGTGCGGCGATGAGCCGCGATACCCTGGCCCGGCGGCGCTGGTTCATCATCATGGCCGTCCGCCTGATCGGCGTGGCGGGGGCGCTGTTCGGCGTAATGCTGGCGTCGCGCGGGGTGGCTTGGCCGGAAAAGGCATTGGGCGTCGCCATCGTCTTCTCGGCGCTGGGCATGATCGCGATCGTCCCCGCCGGGCTGGCGCTTCGTTGGCGGAGCGGTGGCGAATGAAGCGCTTCTGGACCGAGGTGACCGTCGATGCCGATCGCGTCGTGCGGCTGGACGACAGGCCGGTGCGGACGCCCGGCCGCGTGCCGCTGGCGCTGCCCACGACCGCACTGGCCGAGGCGGTGGCGGACGAATGGCGCAGCGTCGCGGAGACGATCGACCCGCGCGCCATGCCGCTGACCGGGCTGGCCAATGCGGCGATCGACCGGATCGCGGCCGATGCGGCCCCCTTTGCCGAGGGGCTGGCGCGTTATGCCGAGAGCGACCTGCTCTGTTACCGCACCGACTCGCCGCCGGAACTGATCGAGCGGCAGGACAGGGTCTGGAACCCGCTGCTCGACTGGGCGCGTGATCGGTACGACATCCACTTCACGCTGGTGACGGGCATCATGCACCGGCCTCCGCCCGACGCGACGGTCGCGCGGCTGGCCCAGGCAGTCGAGGCGCTCGACCCGTTTCGTCTCGCGGCGCTTTCGCCGGTGGTGACGATCACCGGCTCGCTGGTGCTGGCGTTGGCGCTGCTGGAGGGCGCAGCGGACGCCGATGCCGTATGGACCGCCGCGCATGTCGACGAGGATTTCCAGGCCGAGCTATGGGGCGAGGATTATCTCGCGGTCGAAGCGCGCGAGGGCAAAAGGCGCGAGTTCGATGCGGCGGTGCGGTTTCTGAAGGCGCTGGGGTAGTTCGCGGAGCAAGCGGCGGGGCGTGGGCTTCGACTGCGCTCAGCCTGAACGGAGGTGAGGGAGCCCGGAGGACTTACCGCTCCGGTCGCCCCAATCCCCGCCCTCCGTTCGCTCTGAGCGAAGTCAAAGTGCACGGGATTCCCCCGCCCCGCGCTTATTTCGTCGTCAGCTTCCGAATGAACCCGATCAGCCCGGTCTGGCGCGAGCGCTTCAGGCGTTCGGCCTGGAGGATGGTCTTCACCCCCTGGAAACACTGCTCCACATCGTCATTGACCAGGACATAGTCGTAACCGTCCCAGTGGCTGACCTCGTTGGCGGCGCGGGCCATGCGGGCGTCGATCACCGCCACCGAGTCGGTCGCGCGGCGTTCAAGTCGCTGGCGCAGTTCCTCCATCGAGGGGGGGAAGATGAAGACGCGGACCACGTCGCCGCCCGCGATCTGGAACAGCTGCTGCGCGCCCTGCCAGTCGATGTCGAACAGCACGTCCTTGCCGGCCGCCAGCATCGCCTCGACCTGCGCGCGCGGGGTGCCATAGCGATTGTCGAAGACATGCGCCCATTCGAGGAATTCGTCATTCGCCACCATGCGGCGAAATTCCTCGAGGTCGACGAAGTGATAGTCCTTGCCGTCGACCTCGCCTGGGCGAATCCCGCGCGTCGTTGCGGACACCGACATCTGCAGATGGTCATCGTCCGCCAGCAGCTTGCGCGCGATGGTCGACTTGCCCGCGCCGGAGGGCGAGGACAGCACGAACAACATGCCGCGGCGCTTCAGCTTGTGGGGATCGTCGGGGTTGGCGGGCGAATTGGACATGCCTGCCTTTGACGCACGCAGTCGCAGCGCGTCAAGCCATGCTCGACGCGCTGCGACATATCGGCGAAATCGCCGGGGCTTTAGAAGCGGTCGCCCGAGACTTTGCCCGCCTTGTGCCGGTCATAGGCCTTTTTGGCCGCGTAACCGCCGCCCAGCAGCAGGCCAAGCGGCCCCAGGCGACGCATCCCGCCGACGGCCAGCGCACCCAGCGCCGCGCCCTTGAACCCGTCGCTACCTTCGCGACGGCTGATTTCGCGCCCGACGAGCGCGCCGATGATACGTCCGATCATGCTGCTTCTCCGAAAACCCGGTCCTTGATCTCGCCTGCGCCGCGCAGCACCGCCCAGCCCACCGCATAGGTGATGGCGAGCGGCAGCACGATTTTCAGAACATTGGCGGTCACCGCGCCGATGATCGCGCCATCCGCGACGCCGTCGTCGCCCGACATGCCGTCGATCGCGGCGCCCACCATGGCGCCGATGGTCGTTGCACCCATTGCCTATGCCCTTCGTTGCTCAGGGCAGGAAAAGCGCGGGAGGGGGGATGGGTTCCCAAGCCGAATTCTTCCTCCCCTGCAAGGGGAGGGGGACCAGCGAAGCTGGTGGAGGGGTGTCACCCCTATCGAGAGCGGGACACCCCTCCGTCGCGCTACGCGCGCCACCTCCCCTTGCAGGGGAGGAAAAAAGGTTATGCTTTCCCCGCGACCTTCGCTTCGATTGCGTCCCAGATCATCCCGGCGACATCCGTCCCGTCGAACTTTTCGATCGCGACGATGCCGGTGGGGGAAGTGACGTTGATCTCGGTCAGCCACTCGCCGCCAATCACGTCGATGCCGACGAACAGCAGCCCGCGCCGCTTTAGTTCCGGCCCCAGCACCGCGCAGATTTCGCGCTCGCGCGCCGTCAGTTCGGTCTTCTGCGCCGAGCCGCCGACCGCCAGGTTGGAGCGGATCTCGCCCTCGCCCGGCAGGCGGTTGATCGCGCCGGCGACCTCGCCGTCGATCAGGACGATGCGCTTGTCGCCCTTCGCCACCGCCGGAAGGAAGGCCTGCACCATATGCGGTTCGCGATAGGCGGTGTTGAACACCTCGATCAGCGCGGACAGGTTCGCGCCGTCCCGGCCGACCTTGAAGATCGCCTTGCCGCCATTGCCGTGCAGCGGCTTGATGACGATCTCGCCATGTTTGGCCAGGAAGGCCCGCGCCTCATCCAGCGAGCGAGTGACGAGGGTGGGCGGCATGAACTGCGGATAGTCGAGGACGAAGACCTTTTCCGGCGCGTTGCGCACGCTACGCGGGTTGTTGACGATCAGCGTCTTCTCGGCGACCCGCTCCAAGAGGTGGGTGGCGGTGATATAGCCCAGGTCGAAGGGCGGGTCCTGCCGCATCAGCACGACATCGGCCTCGTCGCCGAGATCGAGCTTCACCGGCTCGCCGAAGCGATAATGGTCGCCCGCGACCCGTTGCGCGGTGACGGGATGCGCCCGGGTCCAGAGATGCCCGTCCGACCAGTTGAGGTCGCCCGCGTCATAATGGAACAGCCTATGCCCGCGCGTCTGGGCGGAGAGCATCAGCGCGAAGGTCGAATCGCCCGCGATGTTGATCTGGTCCATCGGGTCCATCTGGACGGCGACGGTCAGCGGCTTGGACATGGGGCGTTCCTTCCTTCGGGCGGTCTTTACGGGCGGGAGGTAATCGCTGTCCGCGCGCCTGTCACCCACACCATGCGTTTTCGATGTGACGCGGCCGCGTGCCCGGTGCGAGCAGGATGACGTCGACCCGAATATCGTCGCCCGGCCCGGCATAATTCGGCATCAGCACCTCCGCCGCCGCCGCGACTCGCGCCAGCCGTCGTTCGTCGATCGCGAAGTCGAGTTCGGCGGCGGTCTTGCGGGTCTTCACCTCGACGAATGCGACCAGCGACCCGCGCCTGGCGATCAGGTCGACCTCACCCGCAGGCGTACGGACTCGGCGGTCGAGGATGGTCCAGCCTTTCAGCCGCAGCCACCAGGCGGCGAGCCTTTCACCGCGTCGGCCTGCTTCCTCTGCCCGTTGGCGTGTCCGGGTCTGTTCCCCATGCGGTCTCATTTCCAAGCGATCCGGGGCGCCGATCGCGCAATGGACCGGGATGTTTCGTCCGATCGCTCAACATCTATGATGTGGTGGGCGCAGAAGGGAAGCTCGGTCCCGAGCCACAGGCTATCATTTTCGGCAATGGAATATGGTTTGTTATCAAGGACGCCAAGATAGCCAAAAGATGTGCGTTCGCGGACGATGACCCACATCCGTTCATACTCTTCGATTGCGCCGGGGCCTCCGTCAGCATCGTCGAGCGTAATCCGAAAAATCAGCTTGGCAAGATCACCGGGTTCTAGCGCCTGGCGAACATCCAGGTGCGGAATCTTGAAGGTCGAAGGCGCGGCGGCGGCGTACATTTCGCCATTGTCCAGACACCATCCATCCTCTGACAAATCGGGCATTCGCATGACGAGTATTGGTCAACGATCAGCATGGCCCGTGTCAATCAAGACCATAAGGACGCTTCAGGCCCTCAAGCCGCCAATTCCTCCGGCGCGGTCAGCCAGGCCAGACTGTCCTCGGCAGGGTCGAATACCCGCAGATAGGGCTGGGTCATCAGCCGCCGGATCTGCTGTCGCCCGATCGCGCTGCCGTTGACCATCGCGATCCGGCTGGCGCGGGGAAAGTCGCGCAGCGCCTCGTGCACCGTCATGATCGCGTCCTTGGGCTGGACGTTGATCGCGGACATGTCGATGCGCAGGCGATAGCCGGGGCGGAAGCCGCTGCGCCGAAACGCCTCGACCAGCTCATGGGCGTAGCGGGTCGCGATTTCGGGCGTGAAATGCCCGGTCCACTTTATGTCGAGCAGGTTGAGATCGTGGCGAAAAGCGATGGCATACATGGTCCGGCTCCTGACTTGCCCTGCGCTCAACTTCCTTGCCGAATTGTTAACGCTGCCGCTCAGTCCGCCGCATCCGGCTCCTTCATCGCCAGCGCACGGGCGTAGAGCGCCTTGCGGTCGAGCCCCAGCGCCTTGGCGACCTCGCTCGCCGCGCGGCCTGCGGGCAGGCGGGTGAGCGCTTCGGCCAGCGCGGCGTCGGCATCCTGTTCGGTGGCGGGTGGCGCTTCGCCGGGAGGCGCGACGACGATCGCGATCTCGCCCTTCGGCCCGCCCTCGGCATAGCGCGCGGCGAGGGTGGAGAGGGTGCCGGTCACTGCCTCCTCGAACTTCTTGGTGATCTCACGCGTCACCGCTGCCTCGCGGTCGCCCAGGCCTTGCGCCAGTGCGGTCAGCGTCGCCGCCAGGCGCGGCCCCGATTCGTAGAGGACCAGGGTGGCGCGAATCGACGCGATCTCGGCGATCGCATCGGCGCGCGCCTTTTCCTTGGGCGGCAGGAAGCCCGCGAACAGGAAACGGTCGGTCGGCAGCCCCGCCAGCGTCAGCGCGGCGATGGCGGCGCAGGGCCCGGGGATCGTCACCACGGCATGGCCCGCCGCGCGCGCGTCGCGCACCAGCTTGTAACCGGGGTCGGAGATCAGCGGCGTGCCCGCGTCCGACACCAGGGCCACGGCCTGAGTCGCCATGCGCGCGATCAGGCCGGGGCGGACATGCTCGGCATTATGGTCGTGATAGGGCTGCATGGGCCGCTTCACGCCGATATGGCGGAGCAGCCCGGCGGTCACGCGGCTGTCCTCGACCGCGATGACATCGGCCTTCGTCAATATGTTGGCCGCGCGCGGGGACAGATCGCCGAGATTGCCGATGGGGGTCGCGACGATGTACAGGCCGGGTTCGAGAATAGGTTCGGATTGGGTCACGGGGATCGTCATGACAGAGGCAAGGCTGTTCGTACAACCGGGGGCCGCATATTCCGGCGCTCGCGAAATTCCGGTCCGACGGCTGGGGCGCGGCCTGGCGCTGATGACGACGCTGTTGCTCGCTGCCTGTCAGACCATCGTGCCGCGCGGCCCCGTCGACCAGCCCCAGGCCCGGCCCGCCCCCTCCGGCCCGCGCCCCTCGACCGAGGTCGAACCCGGCCTGCCGCGCGACACGGCGCGTCACCGTATCGCGCTGCTGGTTCCGTTGTCGGGCAGCAATGCGGGGGTGGGCCA
>Ga0209816_1000368_pt1 | contig 35962 bp, 35 predicted proteins | sample CoawatmetaG01DNA_FD_187509 | JGI IMG/M metagenome (GOLD analysis project Ga0209816, IMG submission 187509) | Marine microbial communities from the West Antarctic Peninsula - Coastal water metaG017-DNA (SPAdes) (version 2) | ecosystem: Environmental > Aquatic > Marine > Coastal ...
CTCCTGCACCAACACCAGCTCCGACTCCTGCACCAACACCAGCACCAACTCCTGCACCGACTCCTGCACCAACACCTGCACCGACTCCTGCACCAACACCTGCACCGACTCCTGCACCAACTCCTGCTACAAGTACAAGTACAAGTACAAGTACAAGCACAAGTACAAGTACTACTCCTGCTACAAGCACAAGTACTACTCCTGCTACAAGCACAAGCACAAGTACAAGTACAAGCACAAGTACAAGTACAAGCACAGGAACTTCTACAAGCACAGGAACTAGTACGTAGATATTTAGTATTTAAAATAGCGGGTTTATCCCGCTATTTTTTTGCTTAAGATATTAAGTCAGGTATTTTTGAGAAAAAGCTGTATTATTTTACGTATCTATCTCATGAAAGCCAAGGATTCTATTGCGTCCACCCACTTCTTAATTCATTAAAAGATGAATTGTGCATAAGACCTCTGAGATCTTTATCAAACTCTAATTTAGCCCCTCCATCTCTAGTTAATGGGGAGAGTTTAAAGTTACTATAATTACCCTTATACTCGTTCGAAAAAAGATCTAAGGGTACTTGAAAATAAAACCCTTTATCAAAACTACCTTCACCAAAAAGAGAAGGGGACACATTAGTTCTAGTAAAGTATACGCCTGCCTTGAAGCCCGATCTTGTCTTCCTAGAAAGGTCCAAGGTAAAGCCATCATCTTTAGCTAAGTATCTTCCGAAGCTAAGATTGGACTCAATTCCCATCGGGAATAAATAACTTATATTGAAATGACTAGTAGAAGTTTTATATTTCCTAAATTTGAATACTTGATTGTAGGCCCTTTGCCTAACGTAAAAACTTTCTATTCCAAGAGTTAAGTTGCTCTTGAAAGGCTTATATAAAACCTGGGCTCCAACGCCACCAAACATACTTTCAAAAAGCCCTCCGCTTAACTTGGCATAAATATTTTTACCAGGTGACCAGATATAATCTAGCTGCATTCTTGCAATATAGAGATCTGCATTCTTGAGATACTGAACTTTATCTGTTCTTACATGCTCCATTTTAGAGGCTGGTCCTGAAACTGTATCTTGGAAGTTATTATATATAGAATAATTAATTTCAGATGAAAGCAATAGACTTCTGTTAAATTGAATTTCACTTACATGCTGAAGGTCTACTCCGCCAAAAAAGAATTTTTCAGGATTCCCAATATAACTTACCAAGGAAGGGCTAAGGGAGGAAAAAATAGCAGGGAATTTAACGTTTGGTTGAAATTCATGGTCTTTATTATCATTAGTATTGCCAGCCTCTAGCTGGGTATAACGCTGTATAACTTCTATAGGTACAGATGTATTTCTTTTGTCTAAGTGGTTTGCTATATAAGTAATATTATTCAACTCAACTCCGGCATTTATATGTCCAATATTTATTAAGCTAACATCCATATTATGAGACTTGGAAATATCATTTGCTATACGACCTGCATAGCTTGATGACCTAATGGCATTTCTATGCTGAGAGGTTGAAATAGTAATGTCTAATTTTCTTTCTGCAAGTGAAGCTGTTTGTAATAGCAAGTTATTATTGTTTAGATTATATAAAAGATCTTCATAAAATATTCTTTTAACCTTGCCTTTATTTTCTTTTATTTTAAGAACTGGGCTAAATTTTGGTTTGCTTGATAACTTATCATTAAAAGTCGCACCAATAGTGATGCTGAGATTCAATGTGTTACCTTTTATAAAAGAGGCCTCAAGGTTTATAAACTTATTATATGGATAACTTAAGCCTATATTTATATTAGAATCTTTTTTTCTTAGCTTATATGAAGCATCAATTTTATTATTAGTCGAGAATTTTTTTACATAATCGAACGGGTCATATTCTAATTTAATGCTTAGTTTATTTATTTTTGGTACCGGAAACTCAACACCACCAAATATTGTTGCATCACCTCTAAACCACTGATCTGCTGAGGGCGATCCTCCTGACTTATAATTATTAGATTTATCAGGACGAAATGATAGCTCGCTCGCCAAGAAAGATAATGGGTTGTCAAAGGTATTTTTATCTGAGTATTTGCCCCATCCCATGCCTAAAGAAAATTTAGTATTTCTTAGCTGTATTGTTGAAACAAAATACTCTCTAGTAAAGAAACCAGTGCCAGCAAAATCATCTAAGCCTATTGCAAAGTGAGGCATAGCTTTGTTTTTTGGCATATATTTAAATTTAACATTGAAGCCTTTATCAAGATAATGACCAGCAATGGAGTCCCCTTCCCAGATTAGATCTGATGGCCTGTAATAAAAATAACTTGCTTCCATCCATTCAAAAGGTGAAACGGTAAGGGTTCCAAATTTCCAAATATCATTTTTGTTAAATGTAAATGCAATAGTTCCTTCATCATTAATTTCTGCTGAAGGGGTTTGTATTAACCCAACCTGACCAAATGAATTATAACTTTTATAAGATTGATCTAGAGATTGAGCGCCTAAAGAAATACTAAAAATTAATGAAAAAAAAATCTCATAAAACTACTGATTATCTAAAACGCTAAGAGCAGTAAAGCTTGTAGCCAATGCGCTTACTATTGGTGCCCATATAGATGCAACCAATGATGGGTCCCTTGTTATGATCTTTCTAGGAATGTAAATAACAGTACCTGGATATATAAGAATATCTTTACTCGCACTACTTGCAAAAGATAATCCTCTTGAGTTAAGAACATTAACCTCTCCATTTGGGTGAACAACAAAAATATTTTTACTATCCCCGCTATCCAGAATACCCCCGGAGTTTGATAGATAATCTTTAATATTATTATTTGGTATATATCTAATTGTTCCAGGATTGTTGATTTCTCCATAAATGTAAACTTGCTGAGTGTTTATAGGAATTATTATCTCATCTCCATCTTCAAGAGTAGTATCAAGATATGGTTTAGCTTTTATTAAATCCATATCAAAGTCGGCCATAACTCTTCCAGATACTTTTGAACTCTTAAGTTCAGAAAGTATCATGGGAAGGGATTCTGAAGCAAACAAGGAATTACCTTTAGTAATTAAATTTTGTACAAAAGATTGATATAGTCTTTCAACGGCATCTTGATTAATTTTAAGAGTCTTTTTATTAATTAGGGCCCCTCCAAATGGATATGCATTGTCCCTATATCCTTCAGCCTTTTCAATAATAGAAGAGAGAGTTTCTTCTTCATCTATTATATAGGTACCTGGCGTATTGACTGCTCCCTTAATACTCACAGACCTATAAACAAAACTTTTTACGTATAGAGAATCGCCTGATCTTGGTTTTAAAGAAATTAAATCACCCTCATTAATCCTTAAATAAGATACTTCATTTTTACTTAATCTCTCTACCCTAATGTATGATTTATCTGCTACAGGCGAAAACCCATTTGCATAATTTAATAGGTCTTGAAAGTTTTCATCTGAGGTTAATTCATATTGATTGGGTCTATTGACAGCACCTGATACTGAAACTAAGTTCAAAACTGGCTTAACTAATATACTGTCTCCATTTTGGAGTTTTGCACCAAAGCCAGAGCTACCTCGAATAAAAGTATCATATAGATCAACCGAATCAATCACGACATCATCTCTAATTAAATCAATCTTCCTATAACTACCTTGTTCATCGATACCACCAGCCATAGCTAAGGCATGAAGTAAATTTGAGTTGCCATTCAATGTATAAATACCAGGATTGTATGCATTACCAGATATCAGTACTTGAATATCTTTTATATTAATTAAGGTTATGTATCCCTCAACTCCAATATATGCACTGCTAAGCTTGGCTTTGATTAAGGAACTTGCTGACTCTAAAGAAAGACCTGATAAAAAAACCTTACCAATATCTGGAATATTTATAGACCCATCTCTTAATATAGATAATTCTTGTTTATCATTTTTTTGGCCAATTAGCTCAATCTGCAAAGTATCCCCAAAATCTAAAATATATGAACTATCTACATTAGGCTCATTTACAGGCATAAACGAAGACTGCATCATATCAAATATATTGGCTCCAAATCTATCAAACAAGCCCTCGGGGTTGGTTGCAGGCTTACGAACCATCGATGAGGGTCTTCTATACAAAGGACTATCATCTTTCTCTCGCTGTTCCATGTTGTTCAAAACGCTTTCTCTTACATCCTCTGGGAGACTAGCCAGGTATGCCTCATCCAGCTCCTGAGAGTAAGTTGTGGCTGTGAATATAAAAAAGATTGTTAATAATAATTTTTTCATTAGTTAATTGTTTCTTTAATTTTAGAAGACGGTTTAAATTTTAATTTATTTAATATCGGTATTATATAGGTTTCTTCAGTTTTTGGGTTTCTACCAACGCGCTGAGGAGTTTTTTTATAATTAAAAGAGCCAAAACCACTAAGTTTAACTATTTTTTTTTTTGAATTGCTTTTAATTAGTGATAAGAAGGACTCTAAAATAATAGTGCTCTCATCCAATGCTATAGATAAATTTTTAGATATGCTTTTTGATATTTTTTGCTTATTAATTGTCATTAATCTAAATTGTACCCTGGTATTTCTATACCAGATATTTTGAGTGATTTCGATATTATATCATTAAGCACCTTATCAATTTGAATCGAAGTTAATGTCTTGTCCCTAGATTGAAAAATAAATCTGAAGCCAATCTTAATTTCATTTTGTTTTTCATTTTTAAAGTAATCAAAAATAAATATATTATTTAAAATTTTATGCTCAAAACCAAGTATTAGTTCTTGGAGCTCTTCAGCTTTATTATAATCCTTGATTGAATAAGAGATATCCTTAAAGGAAGAAGGTAACTCTGATATCGGCTTATATTGAATAAAGTCAATTGGAGGCTTAGATACAGCATCATATTCAAGAATATTCTTTGAGAAGTCTTCAACTCCTAACTCTAAACTTAGGATTTCAGACTTATTTTTTGTATCAAGATCATTTCTAGATACGGCTTGAAAATTAAATATCTGATCAGGAAAAATTTTCTTAAATAAGTTCATTAAATATTTTTCATTTATTTTTAAAGAGAAGTCCTCATAATTTAAACCAACCCTTCCACTTGCTATTAGAGCTAAATTTCTTTGTTTATGGATACCATTATTAGATGAATAAATATCTGAAATCTCAAATAACTTAACTGAATCTTTTTGTCTTCTTTCGTTAAATAGCAAGTTTTCAACAAGGGAGCTCGTTATATTGGTTCGTAAATATCTTCTATTTGAATCTAAAGGGTTGTCAACTTTGATACAATTATTATTTTTTAGGTTCACAAAAGGTGAGTTTATTACCTCATAAAAGCCTTGATCCAAGAGGAAAGACCTAATTTTATTCTCAATACCTTTATCATATTGGGATATATTTTTAGGAATTTTTATTTCAGTGCTTGGTATGTTGTTATATCCAATAACCCTTGCAACCTCCTCAGCTAAATCATTTTGTGTTTTTACATCACTTCTGTAAGAAGGAACATTTATAAATAATCCATCAATATCAAAGCCTAATTTTGAAAGATGGCTAATATACTTATCTTTACTGATATCAATGCCAATTATTTGATTAATTTTTTTAATATCTATTAAAATTTTATGCCTCGCTTTATCTTGATAATTATGAGTAACAAGAGATAGGCTTTTTATTACCGCGTGTTCGCTAGCAATTTTTACAAACCGTCGAAGCACATCATCATGGCATTCAGGATCAACCCCTCTTTCAAATTTATGAGCTGCCTCTGATTGAATATCATATTTAACTGATTTTCCTATTATTGACTCGGGGTTAAAAAAAGCGCATTCAACTATTACAGTCTTTGTCTCATCAGAGCAGCATGTGCTCTTTCCTCCAACCACTCCAGCTAAATTAATAACTTTGTTATTTTGAAGAAAAACTGCATTTTTTTCTTTAAGTGAGATATTTTTGTCTAACAGTGTTTCAAATTCATTTTCATATTGAATTTCTTCAAAAATTATCTTGCTATTAATCTTATTCGCATCATAACAATGAGTTGGTTGACCTGTTTCATATGAAAGGTAGTTTGAAATATCTGTAAAAAAGTTATTTGTATTAATGCCTAAATCAGAAAAATAATTTTTTAAATCTCCACAATATATTTCTGGAAGTTTATCAATTTCTAATTTTAAGAAAGATATCTTCGGACACACTTCTTTTGATAGATTCTCAAAATCTATCGATAACTTGTCAATTGCTTCCTGATAAATATCTTTATTGCTATTTATGGTATAAAAAACACCAAGGTCTCTTAACAATCCATTTACAGATAAGCAATCACCTCTATTAGGTGTAAACTCCATATCGAAAATATTGTTATATATTTCATGTTCATGGCCTAGCTGGAATAGCCTATCAGACATCTCATCTACAGTTGGGTTTTCATTAATACATCCAATTAAGTGACTGTAAGCTATCTTCATTTAAATTGGCTCAAAAAATCTAAGTTTGATTTGTAGAACTCTCTTATATCCTTTACGCCATGCTTTAGCATAGCTATTCTTTCTATTCCTAGTCCAAATGCAAGGCCGCTATATTTGTTAGAATCAATATTACAATTTTCTAAGACAATTGGGTTCACCAAGCCACATCCAAGAATTTCAAGCCACTTCCCATCCTTTGATAAAATGTCAACTTCAGCAGATGGCTCTGTAAATGGAAAGTATGATGGCCTAAATCTTAACTCAACATCATTACCAAAAAGTGAATGGATAATTTTATAAATTAAGTCCTTGAGTTGGGCAAAACTAACGTTCTCATCAACATATATGCCCTCTACTTGATGGAACATTGGTAAATGAGTAGCATCATCATCTTTTCGATAAACCTTGCCTCCGGAGATAAATGCTAAAGGTGGTTTTTTCTCAAGCATTCCTCTAATTTGAACTGGAGAAGTATGTGTTCTAAGTAGATTTGATTTACCCTCAACGTAAAAAGTATCATGCATTTGTCTTGCAGGATGGGATTTTTTAATATTGAGCATATCAAAATTAAATTCTTCAGTTTCAATTTCTGGCCCATCAACAATTTCAAAGCCAATAGATGCCAATAGATCCATTATTGAATCTTTCATATTATTTATAGGATGAAGTGAGCCTATATCTTTTATTAACTCAGGTGAAGTAATGTCTTTATATGATGACATTTATCTAACTAATCAGCAGTATTAACTAATGGCAGTTTTTACAACCTTTTCAAAAGTTGAGTTATCAGTTATTGCGAGATCAGATAAAATTTTTCTGTCTAAAATAATACTTTTTTTATCTAAAGAATTAATTAGTACAGAGTAAGAAACTCCTAATTCTCTAGCTCCCGCATTAATTCTAGCAATCCAAAGTGCCCTAAAAGCTCTTTTCTTATTTTTTCTATCTCGGAAAGCATATTGCAGAGATTTAATATTTGATTGCTTTGCTGTTCTAAATAACCTACTCCTTGCGCCGTAATGGCCCTTAGTAGCATTTAATACTTTTTTATGTTTTGCTCTAGCAGTGACTGATTTGGTAGTTCTTGGCATGATTTATCTTCTTATAAGTTTTGAAGCCATCTTAAGTACAACACCTGTTAACTTAGTAAGACCTCTATTATGTCTTTTTCTTTTCGTAGACTGTTTAGTAAGGATATGATTTCTATTTGCACTTTTGCTTTTAACAGAAGTACCTGTCTTTTTGAAACGCTTTGCAGCTCCAGAATGTGTTTTTAGCTTATATCCCATATTATTCTTCTTTTAAAATTTATTTCTTTTTAAGAGGTGATAGAACCATTAGTAGCTGCCTGCCCTCTAATGAAGGCTCTTGATCTACTTGCGCTATATCCTCTAACTCATCTCTTAATCTATTCAACAAATTAAGACCCATATCACTATTCAGTATTTCCCTACCTCTGAAACGGACGCTTATTTTAGTCTTATCTCCGTCAAGAATAAAGCTTTTAACCTTTTTTAATTTAATATTATAGTCGCCAATATCTGTAGATGGCCTAAATTTAATTTCTTTTGTTGTATTTCTTTTAACTTTTACTTTTGAAGAAGATAGACTTTTCTTCTTATCAAAGACATGTTTACCATAGTCTAAAAGCTTACAGACAATTGGACTCGCATCCGATGGAGAAACTTGCACTAAATCAAGCGCAGCTACTCTGGCAGACTCTAACGCTACAGAGAAAGCAACTAAACCTTGCTTTTCACCATTTGAACCTATGAGCATGACTTCACTAGCTCTGATCTTTTCATTAATAGGAGTAATATTTTTTTTCTGAGAAGCTATGAGGATACCTATAAAGATTTATTAAGGAAATTGAGTAACATTAAGATTTCGACAAAAAGTTATTTGTAATTTTAGTGAGAATAACTTTTAACATAATTTGGGAATGATTTTATACTAATTAGCTTATTTCGCAATATTTTTTATTAAGGTTGAAGAATTGAATGATCCCAACAACCATTTTGCATTTTATATTCATCTCTTTTATTTAATCTAGACTTGTGGCCTTCCCAAAATTCAAAGTAGTAAGGAGTAAATGAATAACCTCCCCAATAATCTGGACACTCCCTTAGATTATCTGATTTAAGAGATTTATTATAATTGTCTTCAACATCCTCAAAAAAATCTATGGATTTAGATTGATTAGATGAAATTGCTAATGCATTTTTTTGCTCTGATCTATTAGCAAAATAAGTCTGATTAAATTCATTTGAAGTTTTTTTAATAGTAGCTTTTAGTCTAACTTGCGTATTGATAGTATTCCAGTAAAGCAAGGCGGTGATTTGATTGTGTTCTTTAAACTCTCGGGATTTAGGAGAATTATAATTAGAGAAAAATATGAAGTTATTGTTATCAATGAACTTTAAATTTACAAATCTCGAATTAACCTCCTTTGATTCACTAGAATATGACGAGATAGAAATAGCTTCAATATTTTTTTGGTTTAAATTTAAAGCATCATTATATTTTTGTTTAAGCTTAATATAGGGAATCTCAGAATTAGAATTAGAAAACGTAATCATTATTATATCTAGTTAATATTTATTTATAGGAAATTATAGTCGCTTAGAAGGAGATTCTTCTTTTAATCTTTCTATTGAATATGCAATGCCATTGATCCAATTTGATTGGCTAATATCAAATTCAGCTTTTATTTTAGAACAATTTAAGACAGAGTATGGCGGCCTTGGAGCAAGGGATTTAAATTCAAGAGAACTAACTTTTTTTATAGAAGTAGGTACTTGATAACCTTTCGCTTTTGCTTCCAGAAAAATTAAAGTTGCAAACTCATGCCAGGAACATGAATGATCACCACAGTAATGAAATATTCCTGAATCTAGTCTTTTTGAACTGAGAGTAGGTAAAATGCAAACAATTGCCTTAGCTATATCCTGGGCATAAGTGGGACATCCTATTTGATCGCTAACAATGCTTAACTCATCATGCTCCGCTCCTAGTATCAGCATTGTTTTTAAAAAGTTACTTCCATATTCACTAAATATCCAAGATGTTCGAATGATTATATAATTACAGTCAGAGCTGGTAATCGCTATCTCACCATCAAGCTTTGACTCTCCATATTTGCTATTAGGATTAGTATTATCATCTTCTCTGTAAGGCCTGACAGCCTTGCCATCAAACACATAATCTGTGGAAATGTGGATAAGCCAAGCATTTAATATCTTGCAGATATTAGCCAACTCAGCAACAGCAAGGTGGTTAATTAGATTTACTGATTTATGGTCATTTTCTGCATTATCCACCGCAGTGTAAGCAGAGGCATTAATCACTATAGCTGGCTTAAGTAAAAGCATATTTTCACTTAAAGACTTTAGATCGCCTATATCAAAATCAGATCGTGATAAATAAATAACTTCATATGAAGTTTTAATTAGCTGGTCTAACAAACACTTGCCAAGCTGACCTTTGCTCCCTAATACAAGAACTTTCATTATTTAAGATCAATTAATTTTGAAGCATTCGCATCCTTATCAGATAAAATAGGATTTTTAGTTGGCCAACGAATCTCCAAGTCAGAATCGCACCATAAAATACTGCCCTCATCAGCAGGATCATAATAATCCGTACATTTATATTCAAAATCAGCTAAATCTGAAAGTACAACGAATCCGTGAGCAAATCCTGGCGGAACCCATAATTGCTTTTTATTTTTCTCAGAAAGCCTAACTCCTTCCCATTTTCCAAAAGTACTTGATTCTCTTCTAATATCAACTACAACATCGAATACCTCTCCCGTTACAACTCTTACGAGCTTGCCTTGAGGTCTCGTCTTCTGAAAGTGGAGACCTCTAAGAACTCCTTTTGAAGAACGAGAATGATTATCTTGAACGAAAGGCAAGGTTATGCCTGCTAAATTAGCATATCTTGAAACATGAAATGATTCCAAGAAAAAACCTCTATCATCACCAAAAACATTTGGTTCAATAATCACGCAGTCATTTAAACTTGTTTCAATAATATTCATTTATATCCATTTGCTACTTTAGCTAAATATTCTCCGTAACTAGTCTTTTTAAGAACCTCTGCCCGATTTAATAGCGACTCTTTAGACAGCCAGCCATGATGAAAAGCTATCTCCTCTAAACATGCAACTTTTAAGCCCTGGCGATGCTCTACAGTCTGAACAAATTGACCAGCTTCCATCAAAGAGTCATGAGTTCCTGTATCCAGCCAGGCAAAACCTCGTCCAAGCAGTTCAACTTTGAGATCACCTCTAGTTTTATATACATTATTTATATCAGTTATTTCAAGCTCACCACGTGATGAAGGTTTAATAGATTTAGCTATCTTAACCACATCATTGTCATAAAAATAAAGACCTGTAACTGCGTAATTAGATTTTGGGTCGACAGGCTTTTCCTCTATTGATAATACATTTCCATTTTTATCAAACTCAACTACCCCAAATCTCTCAGGATCTTTTACATGGTAACCAAATAAAGTTGCGCCATCTTTCTTTTCTAAAGCTCTTTTGAGATTATTAGAAAAATGCTGCCCATAAAAAATATTATCGCCTAAAACCAGAGCGACACTACTATCCCCAATAAAGTCTTCTCCGATTATAAAAGCCTGGGCAAGTCCATCTGGACTAGGTTGAATTTTATATTCGATAAAAAGACCAAAATCTGATCCATCCCCAAGTAAACGCTTATATCCATTAATATCCTCTGGTGTTGAAATGATTAGAATTTCTCTAATGCCAGAAAGCATAAGGACAGAAATAGGGTAGAAAATCATAGGCTTGTCATAAATAGGTAATAATTGTTTCGAAACACCTTTTGTAATCGGATGCAATCTTGATCCTGAGCCACCAGCTAAAACAATCCCTTTAAAAATATTAGTCATATTTAGTCCCCAACTTTTTCTAATTTATACTCTCCTGAAAGCACTCTCTCCAGCCACTCTTGATTATTTAAGTACCATTTAACTGTTTTTCGCAGCCCAGATTCAAAAGTTTCGCTTGGAACCCAATCCAAATCAGCCTTAATTTTAGATGCATCAATTGCATACCTTTTGTCATGCCCAGGTCGATCTGAAACAAATGAGATTAATTCTCGATAACTCAAAATATTAGACAGACTATTCGGCACTAACTCGTCAAGTAAATCACAAATACTCTCTACAACTTTAATATTGGGTATTTCATTATGGCCTCCAATATTATATGTTGCTCCAATTAGACCTTCTGTAAGGACCTTGATCAAAGCATCTGCATGATCTGATACAAAAAGCCAATCTCTAATTTGCATACCATCACCATAAATAGGTATCTGTTTACCATGAAGGGCATTTAAGATAGTAAGAGGTATTAATTTTTCAGGAAACTGAAATGGCCCATAGTTATTAGAGCAATTAGTAATTATAAATGGGAGATTGTATGTTCTACCCCAAGCTCGAACTAAATGATCTGATGCTGCCTTGCTTGCCGAATAAGGAGAAGAAGGAGAATAAGGGTTAGTTTCTGTAAAAGGTGAATCTTGACTAGATAGATCTCCATATACCTCATCAGTAGAAATATGATGAAAGAGAAATTTTTCCTTGCCTGATATATCTAAACTTTTATAGTATTGTCTTGCGTTCTCAAGCAACTTAAATGTTCCGAATATATTAGTTTGTAGAAACTCTTGGGGAGAATTAATTGAACGATCAACATGACTCTCTGCTGCCAAGTTCATTACAGCTGTGGGCTTAAAATTTTGAAAGGCTTCAGCGACTCTTTCTTGATCGCATATATCAATCTGTAAAAAACTATAACGGGGATTAGAGCTAATATCTTTAAGGGAATCAAGATTTCCAGCATAAGTAAGTTTATCTATATTTAAAACGTTAAAACTAGTGTCTTTTAAAATTTTTCTTATCACTGCGCTGCCAATAAATCCAGCGCCACCGGTTACTAAGACTCTCATAAAGACATTCCATCTTTAGTGGAACTAATGCAATTATCCTGGCTCATTTGATGTTTGATAATTGAATCAGAAACTTGATCAGCGACCCAGATTGAATGATCAATCTTTCCAGAAAATATTGAGTAAAATCCATCTTCATCAATCTTATCAATTATTGAGGGTCTCTCATCAGTGGAGTCCTTGCCAGCAAAAACTACCCTCGGACCTTCTAGAAAACCTACTAGTTCTGCACTTTCCAATCCTGGAACAAACTCTAAGCAGGCTTCTAACATTTTTTCAAAATGATGCTGCTTATTTATGGAGCTAGCAGGTGAGGTTTCGGGTTTGAGCCATTCCTCATTTAGCTGTTCTGAAAATTCTGTTTTAATAACTGTATGTTCAACATGGTAAAGAAGGAAATTTTCTGATAGTCCAAAAGGAAGAACGGTCATAAAAGAACCATCCATAACCGTAATGCCAACCGGACGGTCAATCCATCTTATTATTGGAACTAATGTATATTCATATTGAAGAGTTCTACAATTTTTATTTAAACCTTTATTAAATTTATTATAATTAGCATAAGTACAGTTAATGACATTATCGAAAATGCCAACCTCAATATTATTTGCTTCTAATAAAAATTTTTTATTACTTAATTTACTCACGGTGGAAATATTATGATTGCAGAATATTTCTACATCTCTGCTATATAGTAATTTTTGCACCTCTAAGGAAAGCAAGCGACTATCGTAAACCACTTCCTCGGTAGAAATACCTCCATCTACATTTCTAACATCTATGTCAAAATCTTTACTGATTTGAGTGAAAGGCAAGCCAACCCTTAAACAGAATTTTTTATAATCAGACATTGATACTTTTGAATCTCTAGAGGAAATATAGTAATGATTACTAAAATTAGTAGAAATACAATTTGGGAAAGCCTCTCTAAACCTCTGGAAGCCCTTAATACATTGCAATGCAGTATTGTCATCACGTGGATAGTGATACCCTAGATGCAATCGATTTTGGTTATTTAATGATGCCCCAAGCATTAACTCCTCATTGCGTTCATACAAACTTACTGAGAAACCTTGGTTAGCAAGTTCTGCCGAAATGAGGCCGCCAAAAATTCCACCACCAATTACAGCTATTTTAGGCATTTTTGTACTACTAATAGTTTTACTCATTTTACTTACTCTCCATGCTGCAACTTAAAAACAACAAGATAATACATTCAATTACCTAAAATCCAAAATATATATATTATCTAGTGCCTAACCTTGTATATAACGACCGCCATTTATATGAATTACCTGACCGTTCATATTTTTCCAACTTGGACCACACATATCAAAAATAATATCAGCTATTTCGACACTTAAATTTAGTAGGCCTGTTGGTGTTTCAGATCTATGTCTATTAAAATCTTCAGCAGTAAACTGTTTAGCCATATTTGAATCTTCAATTAATCCGGCGGCAACAGCATTAAATCTAATATTTTTAGAGCTATATTTTGCCATTGACTGAATAAAACCAATAATTGCCGCTTTACTTGCAGCATATGTAGGGTCGTAACTTCCGTTGAATGCAGAGATTGAATTTAAGAAAATGACTCTTCCGTCATCTGTAAAATGATTTATTAAGTTTTTTATAATTTTAATTTGAGAAATTGCATTGATAGTAAAGTCTTCGTCAATTTCAAAATGAGTCTTTTGATCTAATGCGCTTCCTCCTAAGACGCCGCATAAAAATATTAGTGCATCAATCTTAAGACCATCTTTAATTAAGTTGCAGAATGTCAGAATACTTTCTTGAGATGTAAGATCTAAGAAATGATGCTTTTCCCCTGAAAGCTTTACTCGAGAGGCATGGGAGATGTTCCAACCTTCAGAAGAAGATCTTTTTATAAGTGCACTACCCACACTATTTGAGCTACAAATAATCAAAATATGTTTTTTGACGAGTTCCATTTATCTGCCTCTTATCTATTAGTTAGAGTTAGTTTACATAAAACCAAGACACTTTCACATATGATCGTAGGACTTGGCTCCTTTCAACACTATATATTAATAACAATCTTGTTATATAGACTAGTAAAAGATTTTTTAATAATATTAATAACTAAAAATATTGGCAATGTAACGGGGAGTAATAGAGCTCTAAGGGGAGTAGCATTTACTATTACGTAACAGTAAAATTTAAAATTACGTAATTTATTTGATGAGATTCCAAAGCCCCTTCTATAGGATGAGAAAGTACCTGGACAACAATAACCGATATCGCCATTCTTGAGAATATCTAGCCAAAACATATAGTCATTCCTACATACTATATCTCTCTGTCGCGTTTTTCCCAATAAAGAGCTAGCTATAACAACAGAGGAGCAACCAATAAAACAGCTTAATAATAGCTTATTCCTAGTAACTTTATTCGGTGCTTTGAGGTTATAGCAGTAATCTCCAGTATTAGAAATCACATCATAATAGGAGTAAATAAATTCGTAATTATTATTTAGCATGAATTTTATTTGCATTTCAAGCTTATCATTAGTCCAAATATCATCAGAGTCAAGAAAGGCAATATATTCTCCTTTAGCCAAGTCAAGAGCAACATTTCTGCTCAATGCGGCTCCCTGGTTAGTAATTTTAAATACAGGAACAACTCTATGGTCATTTGCAGCATATTTTGATATGACAGATGGCGAGTTATCACTTGATAGATCATCTACTATTATTAATTCTAAATTTTGGTAAGTTTGATTTAAGACACTTTCAATAGCAATATGAATAAAGTCTTCAGAGTTGTAGTTTGGCATTATTATAGAAACTAATGGTGAGATACTTGTTAACCTATCTATCATTATAATTTAGCTCCAATGAGCTCTTCACAAGATATAAAAATTTCATCAACGTAATTACTCCATGTTGGAATTGTAGCTAAGGCAACTACTGCATTATCCTTTAATCTTTTTTGAAGAGACTTATCATCTATAAGGATTGAGATAACTCGATGTAAATCGCCTGTAATTAAATGATTAAAAATAATACCATTTTCATAGGATTGAACAAAGTCTGTGAAAACACTGTGGTTACTTGCGATAATAGGGACTCCGAGTGAGGCTGCTACTGAGAGTAATGCACTGCCAGAGGTTGTTTCATGAGGGAGTAATACAAAATTACATGCTGCCATTTCTCTGTAGAACTGATCGTCAGAGGTTGGATTTTTGTTATAGCTAAAATCAGCAAATTCTAAATCATTCAAACCTTTAATCATATTATCAATATCATAGAAAGCCTTACCTGAAATTTTTAAAGACAATGAAGAGAGTTGTTGCTTATTTAATAAAGCAAACTCAGATAAGATAATTTCTAAATTTTTATAAGGCCTAATTGTTCCCATAAAGCATAACTTTATAATGTCAGAGTTTGGTTTTTTGCGGAGTATAAATTCTGAGGCATTCGGAATTGAATAGCTAGGGAGATTTATGAACAATGGTTTGGAATTAGGAAATGCTGAAGAAAAAATTGGCGAAATTGAGGAGTCATGGTAAATAACAACATCGCAATGATCATAAAAATTAGAGTATCTGTAATTTCTAATAAGTTTTTTTTCACCATGAGAGGGTAAGTGATTATGAAGTATTCCTATGGAGATTCCGCCCTTTAGCCCAATTAGCCAAAGAAAAAAAATCTCTAAAAATGGAGCAAGAGGGATGTTAAATATAAATACTTGGCCTGAAGAAGAGCTAATAATTTTAATAAATAAAAGAAGATAATTAGTGACTAACGAGGTAAGTCTAATGCATGTATTGAATAACTTTGATCGAAATGAGCTAGTAATTTTTTTGTTTTGTTTTAGGGTTATTAATATTGTTTTTAAGCGAGATTTTTTATTTAAAGTAGCTTCTAACTGGCTCGTATAGTGAGCAGTAGAGCCAACAAAATCAATTAATATAGTGGGATATTCCATAATTTTTAGTATATATTTTGCATTGTATAAGTTAGATATGAGACTTATATTCTATAGGGGCAAGATGAAATTCTGGTTTAATAAAAGACCTTCCCTGCCATAGAAATGCAGGAGAATATTTAAGAAGTAGTATTAATCTTTTCCTAAAAAATGTCTTCTTTTCTGCATTTTTATAGAAAAAGATTGTGGAAAAAAATATCAAAGCAATCAATTCCATAACTTTAAGTATTAAATAGAACATTTTAGATAAAAGGCCCAAGCTTCTTAAATAGAAGAGTTCACTATAGATCATATTTGGTAGCATTGACCAACTCCTCTCTCCTGGAATCAAACTCGATGAGGATCCCCTTAAATGAAGATACGAAATATCAGGATGATAAATAGCTTTTATTTTTTTATGTCTTAAAGAACTACATAAAATTACATCTTCGCCATATAAAAATAAGTCCTCAAAGAGGCCTACATCTATAAATATATCTCTATCTACGAACATGCAACTACCATCTAGATAATGTTTATTTAAATTAAAATTTTCTTTAGCCGTGAAATTTAAGCGAAGAACGATACGGTCAATTAGAGTTAATATGCCTGATAATATACTAGGGAAACGTCTAAAATTTTTATCATGTAAGCCATTTTTATCTTTGCAAGAAAATCCTACTAAGCTGACAGAGCTATCAGCAAAGGTTTCTCTAGCTCTATCTATCAGACCCAAATTTAATACAGCATCTGGGTTTATAAAAGCTAAATAATTGGTGTTATCAGATTTCTTTGCGCACCAATTACATGCATATGAAAATCCAAAATTATTTGGAGAAAGATATAAAGAAACTTTCGATTGATATTCTTTTAAAATAATAGGAGTATTGTCAGATGAGCCATTATCATAGACCAAAATTTTATCTTCAGGTCCGATCTGATCAATTAAGGCATTCAAACATTCCTTAATAGTTTCCTGAGAATTATAAGTTACCACTATTAAAGATAACTTTACTTTATTTATCATCTATAAACTCCCCTTTACTAATGCCAACAATATATATCAACGCTAGTGTTGAAAATGATAATGCAACAGTATGAAAAAATAAAAAGCCAAAAACGCTTAATAAAGCCAGTGTAAATCTGAACCTATCTAGTATCAATAAAGCTGTACAAAGAGTGATTACTGGAAAAAGTCCGTAACTAATTATAAGAGTACTAAAAATGCTGCCTTTCTGACCTTCAAATATAACTAAATTTCCGTCGACGAATGTAAAAGTGGAAAACTCTTTAAGAAAATATATATATTCATCTAAGCCCATTCCAAATAATATTTGAGAAAAAGGTACATTAGTAAAGAAAGATAATACAGGAAGCCATGTAGCTGCTGATCTCATAAATGCTGAAGTGTCCTCGCCAAGAAAAAGATCCAAAAGTCGTCCTTGGGTTCGAGCCATTATCGCATCAGAAAACCCCTCAACTGAAACTACTAAAATAGTTAAAATAGTTAAAATACCAAAGATAATTCTTAAGTTTTTTTTACCTGACTCCCTAATATTTTGCATAGGCATTTTAATTTTTTTAAACTTCATCACACCAAAAACTATAATCAATAAAGTTATTGCTGTAATAGAGATGGTTGCCAAGATACTCATTATTTGGATAATCATAAAATTTGAAGATATTTTGACTTTATGATTTGATATCACTAAAGATAACAATACAACATGAGACATCCCATAGGTACTAGGCTCACTGGCAAGGCCATATAGTCTCTGTAAAGAAAATCCACTTATCATGTATGGTGGGATGCCACAAGAATTTGAAGATCTATTATTGCCATAAAAACAAGGTTCAAAGAACTCTGCCATCCCAGGCAAGATGACTTGCATAGCTAATAATGAAAATGCATATAAGGCTGAAAATGAAAGCGCTATGGCTATTCCATAAACCAAGCTATCAATACATCTAGGATTAGAAGAAATATAAAAGGATGGCAGGCATAAGAGCAGGATAATAAAAAAAATCTCGTTAAAGCCTCTATCTATTCCAATGCTAAAAAAAAATAATAAACTTAGACAGCTCAAACCAATGATTGCCAGAATGGGATTAAATCTTAATTTAAAGAAGCAAAGAAGAAGAAATAAAATAAAAAATATTTCTGAAAGGTTAACTTGAGATCCAGATAATAGGATGCTGAATGCCAATGAAAAGCCGGCTAATACAAATCGCCAATTATAAGATTCTAATATCTGTTTATTAAAGTTGATGTTCAAAAGAGCACCCTGATGTCTCTAAATGCGTACCCTTGCCAGGTATGCAAACCCAAAGATTTTCACGTCGAAAAAAAATAAATGGAAAAAGAAATATGAGCATTAAAATAAACTTTAATACACGTTTGGTATTATTGGCGGTAGGCTCCTTAATTATTGATGAAAATAAGGGCCACCAACCTAACTTGGTTTGTGATATCCATACATTATGATCGAAATTACCAATAGAGTATGTCGCAAAAAAGACTTTGTTTCTTCTCAAGGTTTCCGGAGAGCATAAAAAAGTAAATGTAGTAGAGGCCGCTGTTCTCCAATAATCTTTTTTAAAGTAGGTTATTTTACTTCTATAGTTATGAAGATCGTGTGTATAGTAATCTGAAGAATTAAAAAAAGAATAATAATCTTTAAAGCCCTGAGACTCAGCATACCTAAATACAGAATCTAATGCTCCAACATCCAGTAAATAGTCATCTTCTAATAATGCCACTAACTTAGAATCACATGATGAAAGATAGTTATATTGTTTTTTAAAGCTTTTTGTTCCACTAAAGCAATTAACTTTTTCTATTTCGAGATCATATCTAATAGGGGTTTCTTCTTTGATCATTTTATGAAAATCATCACCACAGCCATCAGAGAAAATAACTATCTTAGTTTCAAGTGATTCAATACTTTTTATTATCGAGAGATAAACCTGTTTGAATGTCTCTAACTTACTACCCTTAAGAACTGGATTTTTTGAGATGCCTGGATAGACACGTAAACCGATTACTAGATCATACATTTGTATAAGCCTCGACTATAGTTTGTTTAAAATTTATTGGTAAGAAATTCTTTGATTGCTTAAGCCCTCCTCTAGCGAGGCTTGAGCGCAAGTCTTCACTTTCCAATAGATCGCTTGCGCAAGCTAAAGCGTCTTCTAGATTCCCTGGAGGAATGATCAAAGCGTTTATCTGATCCTCTATATAATCACGATTGCCAAAACAGTCGGTACACACAACCGCACATCCTAATCGCATTGCCTCAAGTGGCATAAGACCAAATCCCTCAAAGTCCGAGAAAAAAATAAATACTTTTGACAAGCGGTATAATTCGGTTACTTCTTTGTCGCTAATATTTTGAAGATAAGTAACATCTGAGGGCAAGGTTGATGGCCTGCCAGGTCTTCCAAATACAGTTATTTTTTCTTCAGGAAAACGAGATCTTAATGCTGAAATTAACTCACAGGTACCATTTGGATTCTTATACTTTCCTGTAGCAAATGAAAGAAGAATGCCTTGTCTAGAAATGCTCAGTAGATTTTCATCAGAATACTTAGACCCAACATCATCACCTGGAAGCAAGCACCCAATATTAAAAATTTTAATGGAGGAAGAATGAGAATAAACAGAGGAATACAAATAATCTGATATACAAAAATATGATGCAGGCTTCTCCCATGAGCTCTTAATTTTTTCAGCTGAGCCCATAAAACCTGGGTAATCCATAACAGGATGAATTACTTTCACAAGGTTTAGATCAAATTTATTGTAAACTTCTGTTAGTAGCTGCCAAGAGGCAATAATTACTATATCATTATTATTTATATCATTCTGACACAGTCTTTGTTGCCAAGAAGAGATTAACCCAAACTCTTCATTCGCATAATTTTTCCACTTACCAAAGATATTTAACCAGAAAAATTTTAAATATCTTATAAATCGAAGCATCTTTGAGCTCCTATCTGTTTCTGAAAAAAGACCTCCATTTAAGTGAATAAAATTTACATCATGTCCGGCATTAACTAAAATTCGACCATGCTCATACAAGAGCTTGAATCCACCAATTGGTGCTGGTGAGCCTGGCAAAACAAATAAGTATTTCACTAGCGCTTTTTGATTATTATATTCAGATAGGGGTATAAGTTTTCTTTATTTCTAGTAAGAAGCTTTACAAGAAATCCGTAGCCTTTTTCGATGAATCCACCTAGAGAGATGCGATTAGATTCCCCTATTCGTGAAACCTCTAAGAGAGAAGGATACATAACAGAGTCATCCACTAATTTAAGATCCATATTTCTTGAAGCTGAGAGTTTCTTAAAGTCTGATATGCTTCGATACCAAACGTCCCAGTCTCCAGTCTCACTAAGCTTATATTGATTTCTAGCAATTGATACTATCAATTGAGAGATTGATCTAGGAAATAAACCTAAAAACTTTAACCCAGTATGATCATCTGTAATTTTATATTTACTTGGAACAACAGCAAATATACACCCATCAATATACTCATAAAAATCATCTAATTTATCAAGAAAATGTTGATCTGATAAATGCTCAAGAACACTAAAAGATGCAAGTATAGCTATCTTTTGATTCCCTAAATGATTAAATAAATCTTCTTTCTTTGAGAAGAATAGAGCTTCATCAAATCCATTACTTAATGCTAACTTCTCGGCAATCTCAACCTCTTCTTTATAAATATCATAGCCGTAAGCTCTTATACCCAAGGACCTCATTAAAATAACCATTTCACCAGAGCCGCATCCAAAATCTACAACAATTGCATCACTGGAGAGCATATTAATCTCTTTTTTGATGGATGGTATCAATTTATTTAACCATGATTCATAGCTGAAAGGACCGCTAGATAGTTCTAGTTTTTTTATCTTTTCTAATGAATAGAATATTGAGTCTTCTTTAGATAGTCCCTTGATCTCATAAAAATTTTGTAGGTTATGTATATGATTTGTATAATCAATCATTAGGGCTATTCCTCACAATTATAGAAAAAGAGTCGTTACGACCTGGGACTTCATCAACAGCATAAATAATTTCTAAACCAAGCATTGACATTAATTCCATGAAAGAGTTCGAAGTCCATACATGATGATGTATTAAGCGCTGATTATAGAAAAAATTAAAATCATTCTCTTTTGCTTTTGGAATATAAGCTTGGGGAATAAGTCTATGACCGGAGAGAACTGTCAAATCTCTAAATTCTGGCCAATGGGTTTGATCATCATCAGCTGTTTCATTATTAAAATCATCAATTACATGGGAAGTTGTTGTTAATGGTCTATGGCTATCAAACGTTCGCGAACCATGAGGAAGAATGAACCAGACTACCCCATCTTTTCCAATTACTCTTCGCCACTCATTTATAGTTTTTATTGGATTAGCCATGTGCTCCAAGCAATGAGCTGAAACTAAAAGATCTACAGCGCCATCTTCAAAAGGCAAATCATCGGCAGCAGCCTTTATGATATCCTTAGAAACAGGAAACATATCGCACCCAGTAACCATCTTCGAATTACTTATTTTATTAGAGCCACATCCTACATCAAGGATAAAAGGCTTATTATTTGCTGACGAGTAACCTCTGATAACTTCGGTCACCCAAGATTGATATCGCCTAGCTTCAATTAAATTTAGAAATATTGATCTGAAATCTTTCATGTATTAAGCAAGATCCCAAATAGATAGAACTTCAAGTATCTTAAATTGTTCACTTAAAATGGGAAGCTCTGAGAATTGATACTTTTTAAGGATATCCAAGGCTAGATTTCTATCTTTCTCAAATAGATAGACAGGATTCATTTCCATACATGCGTTAATGGGAATCGAGAGCTTGGGAAGTTTCAAAATATCTCCCTGTGAAATAACACCTACTAACTTTTTCTCATCATCAATAACAAAAATAAGTCTCGATTGCTCACTTTTCATTTTTTCCACTGCATCAGATAGCAAGGTATCCTCATTTACAATAATTGCCATATTTTTTACTCCACTAAAAATTTATTAATCAACTTATCATCTATAGATAATTGATCAAGAACATTTACTATTTTTGAACTGCTATCTCCTTCACCATACTGCTTATCTGAATCAAAATTTTTCTCGCTCATCACTTTATCAATAGCAGAATCAACTGATTCAATTGACGCAACTGGGACATCAATAACTGTTTTAGAGCGCAGTCTGCCTGTTTGTCTAGAACCGATATTAATAGATGCCACACCCACGCTAGGCGCTTCGAGAATTCCTGAGCTACTATTACCTATTATAAAATTACAGTTAACAAGCAATGATGCGTAGTCGTTACGAGCAAGGTTTCTAGTCACCCTAACAAGCTCCTTGGGAAGATGGGTAATCTCATCGACTATCTCTGCACTTCCTGTATCATTATTTGGTAGTATCCATACTTGATAGATATCTCTTTTTTCAAGAGTTTTATAAATTATTTTAGCAATTTCTGCCGGGGATACTTTTTCGTCACTACTAGGGTGAACTATACATAAACAAAATTTATCAGAAGCACTAAGTCGAAGCTGTGAGCATACATCTTTGATATCAGATATCTCGTTTTTATCTAGCAGATTATCTAGCTGGGGAGCTCCTGTTGTATGGATTCTAAATTTTTCTTCACCCAAACGAATTAAGCGATCTGCTGCATCTTTATTGCTAGCGAAATGTACATGGGCTAATTTACCCAATGCATGCCTTGCCATTCCATCTTTATGACCAGATAACTCGCCTGCCTGAATATGAGCAATAATTATATTGCTGTAAAAAGCCGATACAGCCGCCATAAAAGTTTCAGCCCTATCGCCTGCAAGCAAGATAATATCTGGAGAAAAATCATCAAATACATTAGGTAATTGAACACCCATCAAACCCAGAGATCTTGCCCATGCTGTCTCAGAGACACCTGCAACATTCATAAAAATTCTATAATCTGGTTGAAAGCCGTCAGTAATTATCTCGCTCTCAGTCATACCAAAAGCGGGATCTACATGCATATTAGTAATCGCTAAACGAACATCATGGTTAGTATCACCAAATTTTTTAAGAATAGGTCTTAAGTACCCCCACTCTCCTCTAGAACCTGTAAATACTAGTATTTTTTTACTCATTTATATCCGCCCATGACAAGGGAATATTTTTAGAGATATCATTTTTAGCCTTTTTACCCAAAATACTTTCATAGTGAACACTCAAGATTCCATTGCCTGGGCGCTTAGTACAGATATCATCTATTGTAATAATTTGTCCAGCTTTTATTGATCGTGAAGAAATTATTGATCTATATGCCCAGTCTCTAATAGGCCTTTCCTTATCTTGGATTATTTTAGAATTTCCAAGAGTAGGCCTAACTAGCCTTACAGCGTCAACCATTGACTTGAACTCATCAGCATCTAATGAAACGGAGGCATCTGGTCCTGCAATAAAATGAGATAAAGTAATATGTTTTTCAATAATTCTGGCGCCAAAACATACTGCTGAGACACTTGATCCTATTGTTGGGCTATGATCTGAATGGCCGATAACACAAGAGCTCATTGCGTGCAGTTTATCCAAGAAACGAATATTCAAGTCCTCGTACTTAGGTGGGTATTCGCTGATGCAATTAAGAAGAGCAAAATCATCTATTTTATTGGTATATCTTGCAAGCCAATCAATAACCTCTTTCTCATCACACATCCCAGTAGAGAGAATAATCGGCTTACCTAAGTCAGCTAGCTTATCGATATACCAGTAGTCTTGGAATTCCCCTGATCCGATCTTGAAAAATGGAACCAAATGTTGAACCTCTAAAGCTGCTTTATAGGAAAAAGGTGTGCAAAGATACGTTATATCGAAAGAGTCACAATAGACTTTCAATTCATTATGCTGGTCCAAACTTAAGGCATTTACTCTTAAAAATTCATGGAGAGGTTCCTCAAAATTGTCTGAAGATAGATCATTAACAAGCATCTCCTCCTCAACAAGATGATGCTGAAATTTAATAGCATCAGCTCCAGCTGCTACTGCAGCATCTACCAAAGCCTTTGCTACTATAGTGCTACCCATGTGATTATCACACCCTTCAGCGATTACATAAACGCCCCCGGAAGCATTTTCTACTAAAGTTTCAAAATATTTCATAGCTCAAGCCTTATTTAATTGGTTAAAAACAGTTCTGCAAATCTCAAGATCTAGAGGTGAGTTTACATCGAGTGCCTCTATATCATCAACTATAATACAATGAGAATTGTTACCTATTATAGATTCAGATGTAATATTTTTTACCTTTGTTGCGTAAAAAACTCCGCATTCAAAATACTTAGCTGGCCTTGACTGTCTTCGGGAAAGGCTGCCATTAACATTATCTTTTCTAATCCAAAGTTCTTCTTTGGCAATCCACTCAACAGATGAAGAGCTATAGGTTGTAAAAATACTGTCAAATTTATCAGACTCAATCAATTTTAATAGTTTTAATAGTGTCTGCTGTCGCCTGAAAGGGCTAGTAGGCTCAACAATAATAACCCAATCGTCTTTGTTTAACTTATTCTTTAACCTATCACTCTCAATAAATTCTTTAATTGAAGCTGCAGTTGTGGTTTTATCTGAAGCTAATGATTTAGATCGCTTGTCACAAAGAATTTCCTGGGCTCTTCCAACTTCAAGTATTTTATCACTATCACTTGAAAGAACTGTAGAGTCTTTGAAGCCAGAATCACACATAAATTTTACAGCTATCTCGACAAGAGATTTTTTTCCTATTTTTTGTAAATTTTTATCAACGATGCCTTTAGAGCCACCTCTAGCTGGAATATAAAAAAGAAATGCCATTAATTCGCTCCAATATTAAATTTTTGATAATCAAAATCTCTGCCATCAACTATTGCTGAAACTATTTCCGAAAGGTTTGGATCTTTAATTTTTCCAGAACTATCAGTCAACTTAACAATTTCTTCACTAAAATATGCTTGAGAATTATCAGAAATAGAATAATCAAAGAAATCAAAATCAATCATTCCTCTAAAAAACCAAAAGTATGCAAACTTTTGAGCCAACTCATGATTAGCAGCAGAAATTTTTGAGCCTCTCTCGACACGAGAAAGCTCATCCCAAACATGATTTTGAGAAGATGGATCTATAGTAAAACCTCTATTTCGACAATATGCCTCACCAACAACCATAACTCTGTGACCTAAAGAACAAAGCTCGGTTCCAATATTTGATGCATAAACTATATTAAGATCGCTTAAATTAGCTAATGAATAGCTACTAATATCACTTTCTGAGGATATTATTTTGATATTTTTTGGTAAGTCTGGGAATTTCTCTTTAATCATATCACCCAGCTTAATTTCAGTAGAAAAACCACCCTTGGATTCTGCAGGATGAACTCTAATTAATAATTGTTTTGAATCATCAGTCAAAAAATATTCTATTGCATGAAAAATGGACTCAAGCATATCTGAGTATATGTTCGAACTGTAATAAATATTAGCGTCCCATGTGACATTGGTAAAAAAAGAGATCACTGGCTTATCAATTTCTAGACCTAGCTCTTTGATAATTTTCTCCTCACTAGTCTGAGCATTTGGATGATAGTTTACTATGTCTTGGCCGCCTGTGATTTTAGAGTTTATATACCCCATCAACTTAGATTTTTGCTCGTTGGCTAAATGATGATCCCATACACTCTTTTCAATTCCTTGTAATATACGGTGATAAGTATCCCCTTTTACAATGCAAATAGTTTTTTTACGGTATTGGAAATTATAAACATACACAGGTATTGATCTTTGATTGCAAATATCTATTAAAGGCCCATGCTCAAGATAAATACCATGAGTCATTATTACCCTGTCTGGTGACTCATTATCGAATATTCTTGCGAGCATAAGTTTATATTCCTCATGAGATTGACGGAAATTCCGATAGACCATCCTATCTCTATCAGAATCTGAAATTTCACCTACTAATAATTTTCTTAAAGATGAGGATTTTGCATGTTCATCCTCCTGGCTAGAGATGAACTCTAAGTTATTCTCTATTAACTTTACTGGTAGAATAGCGTTTCGATCAAGAACTAATGCGTTTTTATTCACAGCTGCCTTTGAAATAGCATTAATACTTGCAGTGCACTCTATACATCTAACTTTACGTGCTATTTTTTCAGATATTGTAGGATTTGCAGATGATAAATGCCCGAGTGAATCCCACATACAATGTCTTAAACTCTGACCGCATGCCAAAAAATCTACAGAAGCGCCGACCTCTGTCAAGGCACGAGCAAAAGTTGATTCAGCTGCAAGAGTGGCTTGAGCGAAACCAAATATAGGGGCTATTAAGATTTTTGGTTTATTTTTTTTAGAAGTTATGCTTTTTGTATGAATTGATTGCTTTTGTTCTAGTGTCAAACTATAAAGCTGAAGACTTAATGGCATATTAGCTCCAAAAATTTTAGCTAAAAAATAAGATAACTGCAAAGGCAATGTATTTAAGGTAATTTGAGTTATTCTTTTTATTTGCCTAACAACAAGAGATATCATGAGAATACCTTAATAGATTGAAACCTTACCGTAAGAAATATTAACAAAGCAGAAATATAGCGAAAAATAAAGACGCACCAAGCAACCGAAATGGCATTAATCTCAAGGCCAAGATAATTGATCATAAATAATTCCAAGATAAGCACAGAACATGCTACAAGCTTATAAGCGATGAGTAAATTATATTTTTCGAAAACAATAAATTTAGCCTCGCTCAGACTTATAAATAATAAGGGAATCATTGAGTATGCCAATATTATAGAAACTGGAACAGCGGGGAGAAAAGGAGCGCCGTACATTGCTCCTATTAAAAAAGATGCTAATAAATGAAACGCTACTATCATCAAAAGCATTATACCTTGAAGCTTTAAGAAATCATTGTAAACCTCCTCACCTCTGAATACTATTCCTCCTATAGTCATACCATGAAGCAGCCGAGGAATCTTTCCAATGATCAACACAGAGGCAGCTGCAACAGAATACAACCCGGCCTCAGTAAGGGATATTGAGGAGATAATTAATATAGGAATATGAATACTAAAGGCAGTAATATAAATTATTGGTGCCTGATTGAGGCCCATCCTTAGATATTCAAATATATTGTTAGTATTAGTATTTGATTCTGGCCTGTGTATTCTTATTAAGTAATAAGAACTTATTGCAAATTGGCCTCCAGAGGTTGCGAGCATAATCCAAGTTGCCTGAAATTCCTTAGTTATAAACATCAAAAATAATACAATAAAGGCGCATAATTGACCAAAAATAATTGCCATCGGATAGTATTTATTATTGGGTCTAGAAAGAATAAATGCTAAGCTTTGCAGGTTGTAAATGGTAAAAAAAAGAATCAGATACAACTCAACACTTGAGTTAATTATATTGATTTGCGTTGGCTTAAAGTAATCATAAAAAAACAGAAATAATAATGAGATCAGGGAAGCTATCAATGAAAATATTATCAGCAGCCTATTGGTGTTGTATCCCCCTAGCTTTACTGCGGAATAACTAACTCCTAAAGAACTTAATACTGCTCCAAGAGCAATTAAAGCCCCAAGACCAGCTAATAAACCTTTAGCCTCTAAACCAAATGCACGAGCAACAAATACCCCAAAGACTAGACCTAAAAAAGTAACAATAACTTCAGATGAATATAATTTAAAAAGACTCTTTATTGCCATAACTAATAATTTTTTTTATAGATATAAATCGATTAAACATACCATCTATGAACGGCTGACCCAGTTCCATGAATCGACACACATTGATTCCAAGTTGAATTTAGAACTCCAGCCATATACTTTTTTTATTTTTATTGCTTCAGCATAAGCACTTGCAACATCGCCAGGACGCCTTGAAACTATTTCAGTAGAAATGCTAATGCCTGAAACTTTTGACATCATATTAACCAGCTCAAATACAGTTGTTCCAATACCAGTTCCAACGTCAAAGACATCATACCCATCTTTTTTTAATAATCCAGAAACTACACTAACATGTGCATCTGCTAGATCCATAACGTGGATAAAATCTCTTTCTCCAGTTCCATCTCTCGTATCATAGTCGTCTCCATATATTTTAAGTGGTATTTCCTCTTTAATAGATTGAAATATTTTAGGAAAGATATTTTCTGCTTTCTCTGGATTCTCACCAATTAAACCGCTTTGGTGCGCTCCTACAGGGTTAAAATATCTTAATGCCACCGCTCCTCGAGAAGAGCTACATTTACACCAATCTTGAATTAAAGCTTCTCCAAAAAGTTTGGAGCGACCATATGCGTTTGTAGGAGCCGTTGGCATAATTTCAGTAATTGGGAGAGAAGAAGGGATACCGTAAACTGTCGCTGATGAAGAGAAAACTATCTTATTGCAGTTAACCGTACTCATCGAATCCAAAATATTGCATAGCCCCATGATATTGTTTCTATAATACTTTACTGGCTCTAAAATAGATTCAGAGGGTGATTTATCAGCAGCTAAGTGGACTACAGCGCTTGGACGAAAACTTTCAAATACATCTTGAACAGCCTTGGCTGAAGAGGTGTTAACTTCAAAAAAATTAATCTCGGAACTAGTAATTTTTATAAGTTGATGAAGAACATCTAGCTTAGAATTTCTTAAATCGTCTATTATTCCAACCTCAAAGCCATCTTTAATTAGGCTTGTGACAACATGGCTTCCAATAAAGCCAGTTCCTCCAGTTACTAATATTCTTTCTGACATTTTTTTGTTTGCGGGCATTAACTCTGTTGAAGTAATAAGCGATCAAAATAATCGATAGTTTTTATAAGGCCGTTCTCGAGCGAAACATTTGGATGCCAATTATCAAGATATTCTTTTGCCAAAGTAATATCTGGTCTTCGCTGCAAAGGATCGTCTGATGGAAGAGGCATTGATATAATTTTTGAGGAAGACCCTGTCATTGAAATAACCAAATAGGCTAATTCTAGAATTGTAAACTCTTGTGGGTTTCCAAGATTAAGCGGACCTGGGTAAGGTGAAATGCCATCTTTGTTAGAGGTCAAATCCATAAATTTTAAGAAGCCATCTATAAGATCATCGACATAACAAAAACTTCGAGTCTGACTTCCATCGCCATAGATTGTTAAGTCCTTTCCTTGCAGTGCTTGAACAATAAAATTACTAACGACGCGCCCATCATTTGGATGCATTCTAGGGCCATAGGTATTGAAAATACGAGCTACTCGAATATCAATTTTTTCTTGACGGTGATAGTCAAAAAATAGAGTTTCTGAGATTCTCTTTCCCTCATCATAGCAACTGCGAATACCAATAGGATTCACATTACCAAAATAGCTTTCAGGTTGAGGATGTACAAAAGGGTCTCCATAGACCTCAGATGTTGAAGCTTGAAAAATTTTTATATCAAGATTTTTTGCTAGATTAAGAACATTAATTGCACCTAAAACACAGGTTTTAATAGTTTTAATTGGATCATGCTGATAGTGCACAGGCGACGCGGGACAGGCTAAGTTATAAATCTCATCAACTTCTAAAATTAAGTCTTCCTCTACATCATGCCTTAAAAACATGAAATTTGGATTTGATTTATGTTGCGATATATTTTGCTCACTTCCTGTAAATAGATTATCTACAGCAATAACATGATTACCTCTCTCAAGAAGTCTATCTACTAAATGTGAGCCAAGAAAGCCACATCCTCCAGTGACTAAAACTTTCTTTTGTTTACTAGGATTTATCATTAAAAAAACTCCAATTAAAAAATTATAGCCGAACTCTTAACCACAACTAACTCCAGCTTCATTCTAATTATCCCCAAAAACATCTCTTGAGAAAACCTTATCTCCAAATTTTTCTATTTCTGCTGTTATTCGATTTGCAACAATAATATCAGCCTGACTCTCAAAAATTTTAAAGTCTTTAATTACCTTACAGTTTAAGAATTCATTATTATCGAGATCGGGCTCGAAAACAATTACTGTTACATTTGACTTTAAAAGTTGTTTAACAACAAATTCAGTCGCTGACGATCTAAAATTGTCAGAACCGGCTTTCATAACTAATCGATAAATTCCTACACATTTAGGCTTATCTTTTAGGATTTCATTAGCCATAAAGGTAATCCTTGTTTCATTCGATGAAACTATAGCGCTCATTAAATTTTGAGGGACTGAGCCAAAGCTTGCAACTAATTGCTTTGTATCTTTTGGTAAACAGTATCCACCATACCCAAATGAGGGATTATTATAGCCAGGTCCAACTCTAGGATCTAAACTAACACCCCTTATGATTGACTCAGCATCCAACTTATTTGAGAGCGTAAAACTATCAAGCTCATTAAAAAAAGAAACTCTCATAGCTAAATATGTATTAGCAAATAATTTAACTGCCTCAGCCTCAGTGGGGTTCATAAATAGAACAGCTGGATTGTCTAATTCGGAGCCCTGAACTAGTAGTTCAGAAAAAATGTTAGATAAATGACAGCTTCCACCAACTATTATTCTTGATGGATAAAGGTTGTCATGCAAAGACCTACCCTCTCTTAAAAACTCAGGTGAAAATATAATCTTTTTTGTGTTGAGAAGATCATTTAAAGATACCGTGTGTCCAATAGGTAAAGTAGATTTAATAATTATTAAGGCTTCTGGATTGAAATAAATTGCATCTTTGCAGACCTTATCAACCAAACTTGTATCAAATTTGTTAGTTTCGGGATCATAGTTGGTGGGAGTTGCAACAATAACAAAAGAAGCATTTTTATATGCTACTTCGGGATCATCAGTTGCTGATATTTGAAGTTCTTTATTACCTAAAAACCTATCAATATCTTCATCTCTTACAGTAGATTTTTTAGAATTGATAAGGTCAATTCTTTTTTTATCTACATCCAACAAGACAACTTCATTGTGTTGAGCTAGTAATACAGCTACTGACATACCCACATATCCAGCACCAACCACAGTTATTTTATATTTCACAGCTTATCCTTTTTTTAGAAAATGTAATATTGAAGAATAAAAAATTTATAATTCATTTTCTTGCTTTGGTTTAAGTTCTTCTTCAACTAGATGTTTTACAACATCTTCTAGCATTATAGTATTCGACCACCCAAGTTTTACCTTGGCTTTTGAAGCATCGCCATGATTAATTAGAGCGTCTGAGGGTCTGTAAAGATTAGGATCAGACAGAACATGATCACGCCAATCTAAATTCAAAACTCTGAAAGCAATATTTACAAATTCTTCTATACTTCGAGCCGTACCAGTTGAAATAATATAGTCATCTGGCTTATCTTGTTGTAGCATTTCCCACATTGCAATTACGTACTCACTGGCAATCCCCCAATCTCTTTTAGCAGAAAGATTTCCAAGATAAAGCTTTTCCTTAGAGCCTTTAAATATACTAGTCGCACCCTTTATAATTTTTCTAGTTACGAAATTTGACGGGCGCAAAGCAGATTCATGATTAAAAAGAATACCAGTTGATGCGTTTATTCCGTGATAATTTCGATAATTGCGTACAGTCCAGAATGCACCACACTTTGCGACTGCATAAGGGTTAGATGGATTAAATGTACTAGTCTCTGTAGCTATATTATGAGATGTATCTCCAAAGCATTCACCAGATCCTGCATTAAAAAATTTAGCCTTGCTACCAATTTTACTCATAGCTTCTAAAATTAAATTAACAAAATTTAATTGGCTAACCAAGGTTTCAATGGGCAGTTTAAAGGAAAGACCAACTGAGCTTTGTCCGGATAAATTATAAATTTCTGAAGGGTCTATACGCTCAAGAAATTTAGCTAAAAAATTGACCTCAAGGCTATTCAATTCGACTACATCAATATGGTCTAGAATATCTAAGGTTTTGAGGTTAATCAAATTAGAATTTTTTAAAGACCTTGTTTGGCCTGTGATTTCGTATCCTTTTTCTAAAAGAAGCTTTGCTAAAAGTGACCCATCCTGTCCACCAATTCCAAATATAAGAGCCTTCTTATTGCTCATTATAACTAGGTGCGTTAAAACCATTGTTATTTAATAAAACATCTTTCTTTGCTAAATCTAAGTCTGCTTGAGCCATTTCTGAGACCAGCTCCTCAAATGATACTTTTGGAACCCATCCTAAAATTTTCTTAGCTTTTTCAGAGCTTCCAAGTAAAGTTTCAACTTCTGTTGGTCTAAAGTATTTTGGGTCTACCTGAACAATACACTTTCCTTCAAAATATGCCTTTTCCTCTAAACCCTCGCCCTGCCAAGTTAAATCCATTTTTAATTCTTTTGCGGCTGCATTTACAAAATCTCTAACTGAATACTGTTTTCCAGTAGCTATCACGAAATCGTCGGGTTTATCTTGTTGAAGCATCAGCCACTGCATATAAACATAATCCTTAGCATGCCCCCAATCTCTTAAAGCATTCATATTCCCAAGATATAAGCATTTCTCTAATCCAAGACTAATTCTGGACAGGGCGCGTGTAACCTTTCTTGTTACGAAAGTTTCACCCCTTCTTGGAGACTCATGATTAAATAAAATACCATTACAAGCATAAATTCCATAAGCTTCTCTATAGTTTACTGTGATCCAATATGCATAGATTTTAGCTGCAGCGTATGGTGAGCGAGGGTAAAAAGGAGTTGTTTCTGTTTGAGGAGTTTCTTGAACATCCCCATACAATTCAGATGTTGAAGCTTGATAAAACTTTGTTTTGGATTCTAAACCTAAAATACGAATAGCCTCGAGTAACCTTAAAGCACCTATAGCATCTGAATTAGCTGTATATTCTGGCTCTTCAAAAGATACGGCTACATGAGATTGAGCTGCAAGATTATAAATCTCGTCAGGCTGAACTTCTTTAAGTATTCGCATTAGACTGGTAGAGTCAGTCATATCGCCGTAATGTAAAAATAATTTAGTCCCTAAAATATGAGGGTCGCTATATAAATGGTCAATTCTTGCAGTATTAAAAGAAGAGGATCGCCTCTTAATTCCGTGAACTTCATACCCCTTTTCAAGCAAAAGTTCTGCTAAGTAAGATCCATCTTGACCAGTAATTCCTGTAATTAAAGCTTTTTTCATTGTACTAAGTTCCTTATTTTAATTATCCGCATCAACCTTATTATTATATAAAGCTATATGTTACGCCCATATTTATCTTCAAACCTAACGATATCATCCTCGCCTAGATAACTTCCAACTTGGACTTCTATTAGCTCCAAGACTGTTTCACCAGGGTTTTCTAAAGCATGAACAACTTCTTTGTCATGATAAGTCGATTCATTAACATTCAAATCATGGAAATTTTCACCATAATGGACTCTTGCCGTCCCTGATACAACCACCCAGTGTTCTGATCTATGATAATGCATTTGGACACTAAGCTTTGCTCCTGGGTTTACAGTGAGTCTTTTCACTTGATATCCATCTCCATTGTCAATTGCATCAAACTTCCCCCATGGACGAAAAACCTCTCGATGAAGTTCCCACTCGCTTCGTGATTTATCTTTTAGCTGTTGAGCTATGACCTTGACATCTTGAACACTTTTTCTATGGGCAACCATTAGAACATCTTTAGTAGAAACAATTACTAGATCGTCAACTCCTATCGCAGCTACCAGCTGGCCATCGGTTCTAATATAAGAATTGTTAGAGTTATGAAGCATGACATCACCATGAACTGAATTTCCCGTAGAGTCCTTACTGCTAATATCCCAAAGAGATGACCAAGAGCCTATATCGCTCCAACCAGCTTCTAGAGGCATAACAACAGCATCTAAAGTTTTTTCCAAAACAGCGTAGTCTACAGATTCACTGGGACATGACTCAAACTTAATCTTATCAACTCTTAGAAAATCTAAGTCAGGTTGTGTATTAGACATTGAGGACTCACAAGCCTCATAGATATCGGGGCGAAAATTCTTTAACTCTTCTAGATATTTACTTGCTTTGAATAGAAACATTCCACTATTCCAGTAATATTTTTTTGATATGACATACTCTTGGGCTAATTCAACAGATGGCTTTTCTACGAATTCATCTACCAAAAAGCCTTTGCCCTTCTCTTTACCTTTTTTTATATATCCATAACCTGTATGTGGTTCATTTGGCACTATCCCAAATGTTACTAACTTTCCTGAGTCTGCCAACGGAATGGCATCATTTACAGCTTTATGAAAAGCATCAGTATCTTGTATTACATGATCAGCAGAGAGCACCAATAACAAAGGATCACCTTCAGCTAAAAATGCAGCAAGAGCTATAGCTGGAGCTGTATTACGTCCTGATGGTTCTAAAATAATAGATCCCAGCTTATCGATTTCACGAAGCTGCTCTGCAACAAAAAATCTATGCTCTTCATTGCATATTGTTATAGATGACTTTATGTCTAAACCTGACAGCCTATCCAATGTAGATTGCAGCATGGTACTTTCACCATTAAGTGATAAAAACTGTTTAGGGTGAGAAGCTCTTGATAAAGGCCAAAGACGAGTGCCTGATCCTCCAGCCATAATAACTGCGCAAATATTCAATTTATACTTCCTTCTTAATTTTAAAAGTTTTTATATTCAAAAAACCTAGGTTTTCTTTCAAAAATTTTATTTTGTAAATAGTAAAAAAATCTAATAAGGTTTCTAGCCATTTACAATTATTTTTAATGAGAACTATCACTGAGAATTCTCTATTAGAGACTTTAAATAATCTTTTATTTTAGGATCCTGAATGCCCATTGCCACATTGGCACCTAAGAAACCCTTCTTGTTACCGCAGTCAAAAGTTGTGGCATCAGTTTCGAAAGCATTTAGGCCATGGCTTTGTATTAATTGATCCAATGCATCAGTGAGCTGAATTTCCCCTCCGATACCGGCAGCAGTATTTTCTAGCAAGGCAAGGACAGAAGGAGGTAATATATAACGACCAAGAACTGCAAGATTAGAGGGAGCATCCTTGGAAGATGGCTTCTCCACTAAACCTTTAAGCTGGATACTCTTAAAAAGCTCTATAGGAGCATTATTCAAATCTGCAATACCATAATTTTCAATACTATCTAGCCCCACGGCCTCAACCATAACCTGGCCAATGCCTGTTTTATTCCAGGCACCTACTAATTGAGAAAAGCTATAGTTTTTGCCTCTTGAGTTTCTATCTAGGACCAAGACGTCTGGGAGCAAAACTGCAAAAGGCTCATTATTTAAAAGATGTTTAGCGCATAGCACAGCATGACCCAGACCCAGAGCATCTCTCTGTCTTATTGAAGTTACCTTAATACCTCTAGGAAGAATATCTTTAACCGTACCAAGGATTGTTTCTTTACCTTTCTTTTCAAGTCTATGTTCTAGTTCATAATGTGCATCAAAATGATTCTCAATAGCCTCTTTACCACTTCGGGTAATTAGAATAATCTCAGTAATACCTCCAGCAATGGCTTCCTTTACAACATGCTCAATAATTGGTCGGTCAAAAACAGGAAGTAATTCCTTAGGTATAGCCTTTGTGGCTGGAAGCATACGGGTTCCAAGACCAGCAACTGGTATGACAGCTTTTTTAATT
>Ga0209816_1000369_pt1 | contig 35951 bp, 28 predicted proteins | sample CoawatmetaG01DNA_FD_187509 | JGI IMG/M metagenome (GOLD analysis project Ga0209816, IMG submission 187509) | Marine microbial communities from the West Antarctic Peninsula - Coastal water metaG017-DNA (SPAdes) (version 2) | ecosystem: Environmental > Aquatic > Marine > Coastal ...
ACCCCCACCCGCCCGCTCGGCAGCACGGAGGCGGCGTTGCAACGCCAGCTCGTCGGCTACCGCCGCATAAACCTGAAGCGCGGCAAGGGCATGGCCGTCGCTTTCACCCTCACCCCCCGCGACATGAGCATCGTCGACCACGACGGCCGCCGTCACGTCGCGCCAGGCGCCTACCGCCTCTACGTCGGCGGCGGCCAGCCCGGCGACGGAGCGGGCCAGTGGTTCGACTTCGCCGTGACCGGCACCGACACGGACCTGCCGAAATGACCCGCGACGTCTCCCCACACACCCCGTCACCCCGGACTTGTTCCGGGGTCCACCCATCCGCAAGGGGCGGGCCAGAGCTTCTTGCCTCCCCCCCAGCCGCGAAGTGGACCCCGGACCAAGTCCGGGGTGACGGTGGAGAGCTGAGCCGCCGCCATTTCCTCGCCGCCGCCGCAGCGACCGCGGCAAGCGCCGCCACCCCCGCCTTCGCCGCGCCCGCCTTCCCCAGCAAGCGCCCTGCCCCCGCCGACCGCCGCTTCGTCAGCCCCGCGGTCGAGCGCGATCTCACCCGCGTCGCCAAGCTGATCGGCGACCCAAAGCTGCGCTGGATGTTCGGCAACTGCTACCCGAACACGCTCGACACCACCGTCCGCATGAGTACCATCGACGGCAAGCCCGACGCCTTCGTCATCACCGGCGACATTCCGTGCCTGTGGCTGCGCGACAGCTCGGCGCAGCTCAAACCCTATCTCCACCTCGTCAAAACCGCGCCCGAATTGCGCCGCCTGTTCACGGGCCTGATCGCCCGCCAGGCGCGCTGCATCCTGATCGACAGCTACGCCAACGCCTTCATGGAAGACCCGACGGCGAAATCGAACCTCGAATGGTCGCTGCACGACGACACCGTGATGAAGCCGGGCGTCGCCGAGCGGAAATGGGAGGTGGATTCGCTCTGCTACCCGATGCGCCTCGCCCACCAATATTGGCGCGCCACCGGCGACAAGACGCCGTTCGACGCGACCTGGGCCGCCGCCGCGAAGCGCAGCATCGCGACCTTCCGCGAACAGCAGCGGTTGGACGGCCACGGCCCCTACAGCTTCCGCCGCTCCGCCCCCCAGCCGACCGAGACGTTGCTGTGGGGCTACGGCAACCCCACCAAGCCCAACGGCCTGATCCATTCCGGTTTCCGCCCGTCGGACGATTCCTGCACCTATCCGATGCTGATCCCCAGCAACCTGTTCGCGATGACCGCGCTGCGCGAACTCGCCACGGTGGCGCAGGAAACCGGCAACGACGGCGGCATCGTCCGCGATGCGACGGCGCTCGCACTCGAGATCGAAAGCGCCCTGCGCCGCTTCGGTACGATGCGGCTGCGCGACGGGCGCGAGGTCTGGGCCTATGAGGTCGACGGCTTCGGCAACGCGCTGTTCATGGACGACGCCAACGTGCCGAGCCTGTCGGGCCTCGCCTATCTCGGCTGCGTCGATCCCGCCGATCCCCTGTGGCAGCGCACCCGCGACGCCTGCTGGAGCGACACCAACCCCTGGTTCTTTAAAGGCGCGGCCGGCGAAGGCATCGGCGGCCCGCATGTCGGCGAAGGCCAGATCTGGCCGATGTCGCTCACCATCCGCGCGTTAACGTCGACCGACGACGCCACGATCCGCGCCTGCCTGAAGACCCTGCGCGACACCGACGGCGGCACCGGCTTCATCCACGAAAGCTTCGACCGGAACGATCCCGCCAAATTCACGCGGAGCTGGTTCGCCTGGGCGAATGGCCTGTTTGCGGAGCTGATCCTGCATTTGGCGAAGACGAAGCCCGCGCTGCTCAAGGAGACCTTCTGATGTCCTCACCGTTCCGCGGCTTCGCCGCTCCCTTCCTCTCCCGCCGGGAGAGGGAAGGGGCCCGCCCGGCGCAGCCGGGTGGGAAGGGTGAGGGCGTAACCCGCCGCACCCTGCTCGCCAGCACCGCCGCCGCCAGCCTCCCCCTCCCCGCCTTCGCCGCGACCGCAGCGCCCACCCGCGCCAACCTGTTCATCGGCACCGGCGGCCACGGCCACACCTATCCCGGCGCGACCGTCCCGTTCGGCATGGTGCAGCTCTCCCCCGACACCGACGTCGAGCGCTGGGACGCGTGCTCTGGCTATCACCGCACCGACACGTCGATCATGGGCTTCAGCCACACGCATCTGTCCGGCACCGGCATCGGCGACATGCTCGACGTGCTCGTCGTCCCCACGCGCGGCCCGGTGAAGCTCCTCCCCGGCCCGCTCGACAACCCCGACGCCGGCTACCGCCAGCGCTTCACCGCCGAACATGCCGAACCCGGCTATTATCGCGTCGCGCTCGAAAGCGGCGTCCGCGCCGAACTGACCGTGACGGAGCGGACCGGCTACCACCGCTACACCTTCCCCGCTGGCCCCGCACACGTCCTGATCGACATGTCGCACCTGATCCTCGACAAGAGCGATCATCCCCCGCTCGTCACCGACGCCAGCCTCGACATGGACGCCGCCGGCACGCTCACCGGCAGCCGCACCGTCAACCGCTGGGCCAAGGGCCGCCACATCCACTTTGCGATGCAGCTGTCGCGCAAACCCGACCGCGTCACCTTCTACGGCGACGCCGATGCCGAACAGCCCAAGGGCGCAGCTGGCGTGAAGGGCAACCGCGTCAAAGCCGTCCTCCATTACGACGATGCCGGTAGCGCCCCGCTCGTCATCCGCTGCGGCATCTCCGGCGTCGACGTTGCCGGGGCCCGCGCCAACCTCGCCGCCGAGGGCAGGACCTGGGACTTCGACGCCGTCCGCCGCGCTGCGCAAGGCCGCTGGACCCGCGAACTCGGTGCGATCGGCGTCGAAGGCGGCACCGAGGATCAGCGCACGATCTTCACCTCGGCGCTGTACCATGCCCTGCTCGCGCCGACGCTCTTCTCCGACGTCGACGGCCGCTACATCGGCCTCGACCGCAAGCCGCACACCCTCCCGCAGGGCAATGCCGCCTACAGCACCTTCTCGCTGTGGGACACGTATCGCGCGCTCCACCCGCTGCTCACCATCGTCGCGCCCGATAAAGCGCAAAGCCTCGTCGCCGACCTCATCCGCCAGACGCAGCAGAGCCCCTACGGCCCGCCGTGCTGGCCGTTGCAGGGCGTCGAGACGGGCACGATGATCGGCTGGCACGCCGTCTCCGTCCTCGCCGAGGCGCAGAAGAAGGGCATCAAGGCCGATTACGCCGCCGCCTGGCCCGGCATCGCCAAACGCAGCTTCGACTTCTCGGCGCCCGACCTCGACAACAGCAAGGGCCGCGACCTGTACGACACGATGGGCTACGTGCCCGCCGACAAGCTGTTCGAAAGCGTCAGCCGTACGCAGGAATATGCCTATGACGACTGGGCCTCGTCGCACCTCGCCCGCGCCGCCGGCAAGACGGCGGAGGCCGACCGCCTGCTCAAGCGCTCGCGCAACTGGCGCAACGTCATCGACGGCCGCATCGGCTTCGCAAGGCCAAGGTTCGCCGACGGCAGCTGGTGGACGCCCTACGATCCGATACAGCTGGGCCACATGCCCAAGCCCTGGTGGCGCGACTATACCGAGGCGAACGGCTGGCAGGCGACCTTCCTCAACCAGCACGACATCTACGGCCTGATGGAGCATATGGGCGGCGAGGCGAAATTCGAACGCCAGCTCGACGCCTTCTTCACCGCGCCCTCGACCTTGCCCGCCAACGCCCCGCCCGACATCGCCGGGCTCGTCGGCCAATATGCGCACGGCAACGAACCCGACCAGCACGCCGCTTACATGTACGCCTACACCGGCGCGGCGTGGAAGACGCAGGCGATGGTCCGCCGCCTGTGTACCGAGATGTACAAGAACGATCCCGACGGCATCATCGGCAACGACGATTGCGGACAGATGAGCGCGTGGTTCGTCCTGTCGTCGCTCGGCTTCTATCCGGTCGATCCGGTCGAAGCGGTGTATGTATTCGGCTCGCCGCTGTTCGAAGGCGCGCAGATCGCGCTGCCCGGCGGCAAGAGCCTGACGATCGAGGCGCCCGGCAATACCGCCGACACGCCCTATGTCCGGTCGATCACCTTCAACGGTCGCCCCTGGACCAAGAACTGGATTTCCCACGCCGACCTGATGAAGGGCGGCCGCCTGGTCTTCACGATGAGCAAGACGCCCGTGAAGACCTTCGGCCAGGCCAAGGCCGACCGCCCACCCTCCAACGGCCGGCAGCTGGCGTGATCCCTCACCAAACCCACCCCGTCACCCCGGACTTGTTCCGGGGTCCACCGAGCCGCACGGGAAAGGCAAGAGGCTCCAGCCCCGCCCCCAGCCGCGGAGTGGACCCCGGAACAAGTCCGGGGTGACGAAGAGTATGACGCGCCCTCCCGCTTTCGCAACCGCCCGCCAGCCCGGAGCCACCCCGTGACCGACCTCTCCCGCCGCACCCTGATCGCCTCCGGCCTCGCCGCGAGCGCCGCCACCGCCGCCCCCGCCTTCGCCGCGACCCCGGTCGCCGCCCCCAAGCCCTGGGGCGCCACGCCCTCGACGCGTCAGCTCGCGTGGCACAAGCGCGAACGCTACGCCTTCGTCCATTTCTCGATCAACACCTTCACCGATCGCGAATGGGGCTATGGCGACGAAAGCCCCAAGCTCTTCAATCCGACCGATTTCTCAGCCGACCAGATCGTCGCCGCGGCGAAGGCCGGAGGCATGACCGGCATCGTCCTCACCGCCAAGCATCATGACGGCTTCTGCCTGTGGCCGACGATGCTGACCGAGCATTGCATCCGCAACAGCCCCTACAAGAACGGCAAGGGCGATATCGTCCGCGAAATGGAGCAGGCGACGCGCCGCCACGGCCTGTCGTTCGGCCTGTACCTCTCGCCCTGGGATCGGAACCACGCCGGCTACGGCCGCCCCGAATATATCGACTATTACCGCAAGCAGGTGGTCGAACTCTGCACCCGCTACGGCGAACTCTTCGAATTCTGGTTCGACGGCGCCAACGGCGGCGACGGCTATTATGGCGGCGCGCGCGAAACCCGCACGATCGACGCGCCCAAATACTATAACTGGCCCTCGATCATCGCACTGGTCCATCAGCATCAGCCGATGGCCTGCACCTTCGATCCGCTGGGCGCGGACATCCGCTGGGTCGGCAACGAAGACGGCATCGCCGGCGACCCCTGCTGGCCGACCATGCCCAACCACCCCTATGTCCAATCGGAAGGCAACAGCGGCGTACGCGGCGCGCCCTTGTGGTGGCCGGCGGAAACCAACACCTCGATCCGCCCCGGCTGGTTCTACCATGCCGACGAGGATTCGAAGGTGAAGACGCCCGCGCGCCTGATCCGCTTCTTCGATGAATCGGTCGCGCGCGGCACCAACATGCACCTCAACCTGCCGCCCGATCGCCGCGGTCGCCTGCCCGATCATGACGTCGCCGTGCTCAAGAGCTTCGGCGATGCGATCCGCGGCAGCTTTGCGACCGACCTCGCGACGGGCGCCGTCGCCAGCGCCTCGGCAACCCGCGGCCCCGCCTTCGCACCCGCCAAGGTTCTCGACGGGAACCGCGACACCTATTGGTCGACGCCCGACGGCGTCACCACACCGACGCTGACGCTCGACCTGCCGCCGGGCCGCCGCTTCGACCTGATCCGCATCCGCGAATACCTGCCCCTCGGCGTCCGCGTCACCCGCTTCGCGGTCGAGGCGGAGGTCGGCGGCGCATGGCAGCGGCTCGCCACCCACGAATGCATCGGCGCGCAGCGGATCATCCGGCTGCCCCGGCCGATCACCGCCCGCCGCGTCCGCCTCGTCATCCTCGAAGCGCCCGCTTGCCCGGCGATCAGCGAGCTGTCGCTGTTCCTCGCCGTCGCGCCCGTGGCCGTCGCCGCGCCGCCCAGCCACGATGCCGCCGTCCTGTCGCCGCGCGACTGGACAGTCGTCACCGCCACCGCGCCCGGCGCCGAAGCCCTGCTCGACGGCGACGGCTCCACCGTCTGGAGCCAGCCCGCGCCCAGCACGACACCGGCGTCGGTCACGCTCGACATGGGCAAGACGCAGACGGTGGCCGGCTTCAGCCTCACCCCCTGGCGCCACCCCGACAAGGTCAGCGCGCCACCCCGCGGCTACACCGCCGAAACCAGCACCGACGGCAAGACCTGGACGCCGGCGGCGCAGGGCGAATTCCAGAACATCGCCTACGCCCTCTCGACGCAGCGCATCCCGTTCACCACCCCACGTCCCGTCCGTTACCTGCGCCTCACCTTCGCCGCGACCGCGGTGCCGGCGCAAAAGCTGGCGATCGCCGACGTGGGCGCATTCACGCGCTAAGCCAGCTCACGCTAATCCCACTCACCCCGTCACCCCGGGCTCGTTCCGGGGTCCACCGGGCCGCAAGGGGGTGGTCTGAACTTCCGGCCATCCCCCTCGCCGCAGAGTGGACCCCGGAACAAGTCCGGGGTGACGCGGGATGCTGGGCGACGCCCTAAATCCCCTCCGCCACCACCGCACGCCCGGTTGCTTCCAGCTCCCGCGTCAAGTCCGCCAGACACCGCTCGACCAACCCCGCATCCGCGCTGCGCACGACGAAGTTCGCCCCCGTCCGCCCTTCGCGAAAGAACGGATAGCTACCGATCGACACGCCCTCGTGCGCCTTCTCGGCGTTGCGCAGCAGATCGGCGACCTCGCTCTCCGCGACCCAGCAGCCGATCGTCCCCGACACCACCGGCCGGCCGCCCTCCAGCGTGCCCGTCAGCGCATCCAGCATCCCCGCGGTGATATGCGGCACCCCCGCCATGATGTAGATATTCTCGACGTGAATCCCCGGCGCGCCCGACACGCGGTTGGGGATCAGTCCCGCCCCCGCCGGCACGCGCGCCATCCGCGCCCGCGCCTCGGTCAGCCCGCCGCGCGTCGCGTAATAGCGTTCCAGCGTCGCTAGCGCCTCCGGATGGTGCTCGACGCCCACGCCCAGCGCCTCGGCGATCGCATCGACGGTGATGTCGTCATGCGTCGGCCCGATCCCGCCGGTGGTGAACAGATAGTCGTTGCGCGCCCGCAGCGTGTTCACCGCCTCGACGATCGCCGCGGTCTTGTCCGCCACCACGCGCACTTCGGCCAGGCGGATACCCTGCACGTTCAGCCAGCTGGCCAATTGCGCGACATTCTTGTCCTGCGTGCGCCCCGACAGAATCTCGTCGCCGATGACGACCAGCGCGGCGGTCCAGATGCGTTCCTGCTCCATGTGACCCGCTTTACCTCGCAAAATGACGCTCGCCACGCTATATACGCGCGATGACCGAATATGTGACCGTCACCTCCGACGCGCCGGAAGGGCGCACCGGCGCGATCAAGCTCCATGGCCCAGCCGCCTTCGCCGGCATGCACAAGGCCGGGCGCCTCGCCGCCGAAACGCTCGACATGCTGGTGCCGCACATGGTGCCGGGCGTCACGACCGCCGAGCTCGACCGCCTGATCTACGACTTCGTCACCGCGAACGGCGGCGTGCCGGCGACCTTGGGTTATCGGGGCTACACGCATTCGACCTGCATCTCGATCAACCACGTCGTCTGCCACGGCATCCCCAGCGACAAGACGCTGAAGTCTGGCGACATCGTCAATGTCGACGTCACGCCGATCGTCGACGGCTGGCACGGCGATACCAGCCGCATGTACCTGATCGGCGACGTGCCGCTAAAGGCGAAGCGTCTGGTCGAAGTGACCTATGAATGCCTGATGCTGGGCATCGAACAGGCCAAGCCCGGCAACCACATGGGCGACGTCGCGCATGCGATCCAGCGCCATGCCGAAAAGCACCGCTACGGCGTCGTCCGCGACTTCTGCGGCCATGGCCTGGGCCTGCTGTTCCACGACGCGCCCGAAGTCGTCCACGTCGGCAAGCCCGGCACCGGGCCGGAACTCAAGCCCGGCATGATCTTCACGATCGAACCGATGATCAACATCGGCCGCCCCGACGTGAAGCTGCTCGACGACGGCTGGACCGCGGTAACGCGCGACCGCTCGCTGTCGGCGCAGTTCGAGCATTCGATCGGCATCACGGACGAGGGCTGCGAGATCTTCACGCTCTCGCCCGCCGGCTTCCACCAGCCGCCCTACGCCTGAACCCCGTCACCCCGGACGTGTTCCGGGGTCCACCGGGCCGCATGGGAATGGCCGGAGCCTCCAGCTACCCCCTCGCCGCAGAGTGGACCCCGGAACAAGTCCGGGGTGACGGAGTGATTGGGGCGAGCGGCGCCGAGAGACAGCGCCGCCCCTCCCCTCACCTGACGTCCAGCATCACCACCGACTTCGCCGGCAGCGCCACCGACAGCAGGCCGTTCGCGCCCAGGCTCGCACCGGTGAACGCCACCGGCTTCAGCGTATCGGGCGCATCGAAGGTATTGTGCGCATCCATCGTCGGCGCGGTCAGGACGCGTCCCGTCACGCTCTTGCCCGCCAGCCCGGCCAGCTGAACGGTCACCGTCGTTGCCCGGTTGGGATCGACGTTGGTCAGCCCGACATGGACGACGCCATCGGTGCCGCGCACCGCACTCGCGCTCACCGCGCGCACCTCATATTTGCCGCGCGTATACCAGTGCGAGGCGACCTCGACCGGCAGCACCGTGCCGTCCTGATAATCCTTGTACATGTCGAACACCCAATAGGTGGGCGTCCTCAGCATGCGGTTGCCGTCGGTCAGGATCATCGCCTGCAGCACGTTGACCATCTGCGCGATGTTCGCACCGCGCACCCGGTCGGCATATTTGGCGAAGATATCGAGGTTCAGGCTCGCCACCACCGCATCGCGCAGGCTGTTCTGCTGGTAGAGGAACCCCGGATGCGATCCCGGTTCCTGATCGTACCAGGTGCCCCATTCGTCGACCAGCAGCGCGACCTTCTTCTTGGGGTCGTATTTGTCCATGATGCGCGAATGCTCCTGGAGCAATTCGTCCATCTTCAGCGCCTTGGATATCGTCACCGCCCACTCGTCTTCGCTGAAGCCGGTCGCCGCGCCCTTATGCTCCCAGCTGCCGGGGACGGTGTAATAATGGACGCCGATGCCCTGGATCATGGTGCCCGCCTTGCGCATCATGACGTCGGTCCAGTTATAGTCGGTCGAATTCGCGCCGCTCGCGATCTTCATGATCGGCACGCCTTCGGGCGTCTTGACGAAAGTCGCGAACTTGCGCGTCTCGTCGGCGGCATAGTCGGGCAGCATGTTGCCGCCGCAACCCCACAATTCGTTGCCGATGCCGAACATCGGCAGCTTCCACGGCGTCTTGCGGCCGTTGGCAGCGCGCTCCTTGGCCAGCGTCGATCCGGTCGGCGAGGTCATATATTCGACCCACTCGGCCATCTCGCGCGGCGAGCCGGACCCGACATTGCCCGACACATAGGCGTCGGCGCCGAGCATCTCGGAATAGTCCATGAATTCGTGTGTGCCGACGGCGTTATCCTCGGTCACGCCGCCCCAATGGGTGTTGATCTTGACCGGGCGCTTGTTGCGCGGGCCGATGCCCTCGCGCCAGATATATTCGTCGGCAAAGCAGCCGCCCGGCCAGCGGACGACGGGCACGCGGATCGCCTTCAGCGCATCGAGCACGTCGGTGCGATAGCCACGGACGTTGGGGATCTTGCTGCCCGGCCCGACCCAGATGCCGCCATAGATCCCGGTGCCGAGATGCTCGGCGAACTGGCCGAACAGGCGGCGATCGTATTTGGGCCCCGGATGGTCGCCGCGCACCGATACGATATCGGTCGGCCCCGTCGCTGTCGCTGTCGCGTCCTGCGCGTCCGCCGCGACAGGCACCGCCGCCGCCAGCGCAGAGCATAGTAGCAGCCTCAGCATCGTCTTCATGCATCTCTCCCCGACGCGTCCCTGCGCGCTGGGGCCATGACTATCGGGCTACATCCGACCCGTCAATTTGTTAGACAAAAGGAGGTTCAGCGCCGTCCGCGCCGGCTTTCGCCCTGCCGCGTCGCCGCGATCGTATCCACGACCAGCTCGTAATGCGCCGGCGAATAACCGGCCGCCAGAAAGGCCTTCACCTCGGCCGAGGCGATCGCATAGCCGCGCTTCCAGCTCAGCACCGCGACCCGGCGCAGCGCCTCCAGCTTCGGATCGGCCAGCATCGGGCTGATCCGCACGCCGAACACCAGCTCCAGCCCACGCGACAGCCGCCCCGGCTGGCGCAGCGTCGACAGGCCGTCACCGCGCGCAAGGCCGATCACCGACCGCTCCAGCTCGCTCAGCACCGGGCGGTCCTCGATCGGCGCCGTCACTCGCGGGGCGTCCGCGGCCAGCCCCTGGGCGCTCACGCGGGCATAGCCGGCATTGCCCGGTTCGGCGAAAGCGAGAAAAGCCATGGTGTCACTCCCTTTTATCCGAGCCGCAGGCCTCCCGTCCGGGCCAAAGGGCACGGTGCGCGCTGCATCGTCAGTGTCGTTCGATGGAGATGGCGAAGGCTCTTCATCCGGCGCTGCGGTCCCTCGCAACATGAATGCCTCGTCATCTTCTATACCAAGCGGTATAAAAGCGGATCGTGGCGCCGTCAACGGCTTTCGTACCGGTCGGTATTAAAAGAATGGTGGCCTTGCCGACCATAGGGATTGCGCCGATTTTGTGCCGCTCGCGCCGCCCCTGATGTCCGACGGGATACGCCCGCGATCCCAACGCGTTACCTGTCATTCCACGACAGGAGGCACCGATGCCCGACACCAGCAAGGTCGATCCCGACCGCGACACGACCGGCACTCCCTTCGATCGCGATGCCGGCCACTACGGCCTTGACTATCACCGCGACCGCGAATCCGACCTCGGTCGCCAGAACCCCAGCGGCACCGTCGCCGCCCGCCCCGGCGATCCGCATCCGCCGCAAGACCCGAACCTGCCGCCCGAAAACGGTCTGCGCGCCTCGTTCGACCCTCAGACCGGCGCGGTCCATGGCAGCGGCAGCGGCGCCGGCGGCGGCAATCCCGGCGAGGACTTCAGCAGCGACGCCGCGGCCGGCGACGGTTACCCACAGACCGGCGGCGAAGGACGCGACAAAGGCGGCGACACCGACCTCGGACCGCCGCATTCGCAGGAGTGACGGCGGCGGAGGGATCTGGCCGCGCTTCGATAATAAGGGGCCGTCATAGAGGCCCGCCCCTCACAAACCCCACCCCGTCACCCCGGACTTGTTCCGGGGTCCACCGGACCGCAGGGGGACGGCAAGAGGCTCAAACCACCCCCCTCGCCGCAGAGTGGACCCCGGAACAAGTCCGGGGTGACGGAGCGCGTGAGGGTCGGAAATCAACGAGGAAAACCGCGCGCTCGCGGCATAACGCACCAACGCGCCGACTGCCCCTACTTCAGCGGAACGATCACCTCATCCGGATGCGCCACGTTCAGTTCCTTGCGCACCATCTCATCGACCATATCCGGATTGGCGTGGTCGGGATCCAGCAGAGCGACGCGGTTCTGCAGCACCGTCCGCTTCTGGTCGAGCGAGGCATATTGCACCTCTCGCCGCGCCAGCTGCTTCTTGTAATCGCCATAGGCCAGGATGCCGTTCGGCCCCAGGACGGCATAGGCGCCGAAAAACGCCATGATCGTGAAGCCCAGCGCGGGCAGCGCGGCACGACGCATGACCTTGCGGAACGCGGTCGATGGGTTCGACCGCCCTCCGTTCGTGCCTTTCCGTGCCGTTACCGCCCGCGCCATGGTTTACATCCTCGCTTGCATCCCGTCCGGGATCAAGCCTTCAGAACGCTCCGGCCCGCATATCGTGCCGAGTCGCCCAATTCTTCTTCGATGCGAATCAGCTGGTTGTACTTGGCGAGCCGGTCCGAACGGGCCAGCGAGCCGGTCTTGATCTGGCCGCAGTTCGTGGCGACCGCCAGATCGGCGATCGTCGCATCCTCGGTCTCGCCCGAACGATGGCTCATGACGGCGGTGTAGCGGTTGCGCTGCGCCATGTTCACCGCTTCCAGCGTCTCGGTCAGCGTGCCGATCTGGTTGACCTTCACCAGCAGCGAATTGGCATAGCCGCCCTCGATGCCGCGCTTCAGGCGCTTGGGGTTGGTGACGAACAGATCGTCGCCGACCAGCTGCACCGTGTCGCCGATCAGATCGGTCAGCGCCTTCCAGCCCTCCCAATCGTCCTCGCTCATGCCGTCCTCGATCGAGAAGATCGGGTAGCGACGGGTCAGGTCGGCGAGATATTCGGCCATCGCGCCGCTTTCGAGCACCTTGCCCTCGCCCGAGATATTGTAGCGGCCGTCCTTGTAGAATTCGGTCGCCGCGCAATCGAGCGCCAGCATCACGTCGTCACCCGGCGTATAGCCCGCCTTCTCGATGCTCTGCATGATGAAGCCCAGCGCCTCTTCGGTGCTGGCGATGTTCGGCGCGAAGCCGCCCTCGTCGCCCACGCCCGTCGCCAGGCCCTTGTCGTGCAGCGCCTTCTTCAGCGTGTGGAAGATTTCCGACCCGCAACGCACCGCCTCCAGAATATTCTCCGCGCCGACCGGCACGATCATGAATTCCTGGAAATCGATCGGGTTGTCGGCGTGTTCGCCGCCGTTGATGATGTTCATCATCGGCACCGGCAGCACGTGCGCCGACACGCCGCCGACGTATTTGTACAGCGGCATGCCGCGCGCTTCCGCCGCCGCCTTCGCCGCCGCCAGGCTGACGCCCAGGATTGCGTTGGCGCCCAGACGCCCCTTGTTCTCGGTCCCGTCCAGCTCGATCATCGCCGCGTCCAGATCGGCCTGATCCTCGGCATCCATGCCGATCAGCTTCTCGACCAGCTCGCCGTTCACCGCCTCGACGGCATCGTCGACGCCCTTGCCACCCCAGCGGCTCTTGTCGCCGTCGCGCTTTTCCACCGCCTCATGCGCGCCGGTCGAGGCGCCCGAGGGCACGGCCGCGCGGCCGAAGCTGCCGTCCTCCAGCAGCACGTCGACCTCCACCGTCGGGTTGCCGCGGCTGTCGAGGATCTGCCGGCCATGGATGTCGATGATTGCGGTCACGTAACGATGCTCCTACCTCTGGGGCTCAGATGCCGCGGCCTCTACCCGCTCGCCGCGCGGGCGGCAATTGCCTGCCGCAAGGGAACCGGCCGTCGTCGGCCGGGGTTAGAGGCTTCGATACGAGACTGTCACGAAAGGGCCACCATGTCCGATACCGATCTGAACCCCGTCCTCGACGGCGACACCCTATCCTCCACCGCCGGCAGCGATGCCGATGGCGCGACCAGCCGAGTCGAACAGGCGAAGCAGACCGCCAAGGATTATTCGGCGAAATACGGCGCCCAGGCGACCGACAAGATCCGCACGCTGGCCGACACCGGCAAGGAGCGCGCGATCGGCGGCCTCGACCAGCTGTCGCAGATGATCCAGGACGCCGCCGGCCAGGTCGACGACAAGCTCGGCGCGCAATATGGCGACTACGCCCGCTCGGCAGCCGGTGTCGTCTCCAACTTCTCCGGCCAGATCCGCGACAAGAACGTCGACGAACTGCTCGATGACGCACGTGCCTTCGTCCGCAAGAGCCCAGGCGTCGCGATCGGCGTCGCCGCGGCGCTGGGCTTCGCGCTCGCCCGGGTCGTCCAGTCCGGCCTCGACGACAAGGCGTAAGGGGCTCGTGGCGGTCTTGCCGACAATCGAAACCGCGGGCGAAACCGTAGGCGCTGGCGAGGAAGGGATCACCGACCTCGTCAGCCAGCTCGTCGAAGACGCCCGCGGGCTCGCCAGCGCCGAAGTGGCGGTGGTGAAGGCGCGGATCGGCGAACGCGTCAGCGCCTATCGCAGCGCGATCGTGTTCTTCGTCGTCGCCGGGGTGCTGGCGCTCGCTGCGTTGATCACGGCGCTGGTCGGTGCGGTCCTGACGCTCGCGACGCTGTTCGGCCCTGGCCTCGCGACGCTCGCCGTCGTGATCGCCGTGCTCGCGATCGCCGCCAGCCTCGCCCTCATCGGCAAGAGTCGCCTCGCCCCTGCCACGGAGAAGCAGCTGTGACCGATCCCGCCACCCGCCTGCTCGACGCCGAAGCGGAAGCCGCCGCGGCGCGCGAGCGCCTGTCGGGCACGTTGCGCAAGCTGCAGGTCCGCCTCAACCCGCGCGATCTCGCCAAGCAGGCGGCGCGCGACGTCGCCGACAAGGGGCAGGCCGCGGCCCAAGCCAGCCTCGACACGGCGGTGCGCAATCCCGGCGCGGTCGCCGGAGTGACGGCCGTCGCCGGCCTGTTCCTCGCCCGCCATCGCCTCGCCGGCCTGTTCCGCAAGAAGGACAAGCCGCATCGCTTCAAACGCAACCACGAACCCGGCCTCGGCCCCAAGGACTGATCCGCGTTCCCCGCGCATCCACGCAAAGGATAGACCCATGACCGACACCCAGACCCAGGATCGCGTCGCCGACGCCACCGCCGGCATCAAGGCCGAAGTGCATGACCGGCTCGACGATGCCAAGCACGCGGCCAGCGACGCCGCGCGCCGCACCGCCGACGCGATCGATGCGAACCCGCTCGCCATCGTTGCGGGCGGCATCGCGATCGGTGCGCTCGCCGGTGCGCTGATCCCGCGTTCGGCGAAGGAAAAGCAGCTGCTTGCCCCGCTCGGCCGTTCGCTCGGCGAGCGCGCCCGCAGCGCCGTCGCCGCCGCGCGCGAGGCCGGCGCCACTGAACTCCAGAACGCCGGCCTGTCGAAGGACGCCGCTAAGGATCAGGTAAAGTCGCTGTTCCAGGGCATCGCCAAGGCCGCGACCACCGCGGGTTCCGCCGCGGCGCAGTCGGCCCGCGCCAAGGATTAAGCCCAATCCCGTCATTGCGAGCTGAGCGAAGCCGTCCAGAGCCGGACCAAGACGCCCTGGATCGCCGCGCTTCGCTCGCAATGACGAAACGGTGCCCCAATGGCTCGCTCTCCGCAGGCCATCCGGGGTTCAATATTGCGCCGCAACACGCTAGAGACGGCAGGGTAAAATCATCACCCCAGGAATCTCAGCGCATGAGCAAGCTCCACCTCGTCTTCGGCGGCCGCGTTACCGATCCCCGCACGCTCGATTGGGCCGATCCGTCGAAGCTCGACGTCGTCGGCATCTTCCCCGACTATGCGAGCGCCGAAAAGGCCTGGCGCGCCAACGCCCAGCGCACCGTCGATGATGCCGAGATGAAGTTCGTCGTCGTCCACCTCCACCGCCTGCTCGAACCCGACCTGGTCACGACGCCCGAAGCGTAAGCGGACGGGGGCGCTTCGCCCCCATTGCGCCCCGGACCGGGTCCGGGGCCGCGAAGACCATGGCTAAGACGTGCGGAACGCCACAGCGTCCGCGCCACCCACGGCGGGTTATGCCGCTCCACCTTCCCCACCCCCGTCATTCCCGCGAAGGCGGGAATCCAGACACGCTAACGCCAGCGATGGAGCCGAAACCGCACGGCATATAGATTCCCGCCTCCGCCGGAATGACGGTGTGGGGTGGGGTCGCGTCGTGCGATCAACAGCCGACGACGAGCCGCGACGTAGACACCTAGCCGCGACGTAAAAGCCGAGCCGCGCGTCTTCTAAAGGCGCGACCACCGCCCCCTCGTCATCCCGGCGAACGCCGGGATCCATGGAGGCGAAGAGGCTGCGATGACGCACCAACGCGAATGGCGCCGTGTCCATGGATCCCGGCCTGCGCCGGGATGACGGAGGCGCGGGTCACCCCGCCCTCCGCAACCCCTCAGATAAACTCGACCTTCGACACCACATAATAGCGGTCGCCGGCCGGCACCGACACTTCGACCTCGTCGTCCACCTTGCGCCCGATCAGCGCGCGGCCCAGCGGCGAATTGTACGAAATCCGGCCCGTCTTGGCGTTCGCCTCGGTCTCGCCGACGATCTGGTACTTCACCGGCTTGTCGTCGTCGTCGAGCAACGTCACGGTCGCGCCGAACACCACCTTGTCGCCCGACAGTTCGCGCGGATCGATGATCTGCGCGCGCGACAGCTTGCTTTCGATATCGGCGATCGTCGCCTCATTCTGGCCCTGCTGCTCCTTGGCAGCGTGATATTCGGCGTTTTCCGACAGGTCGCCGTGCGCGCGGGCTTCCTCGATCGCGTCGACGATCAGGGGGCGTTCGGCTTTCAGACGCTTCAGATCCGCGGTGAGCTTCTCATAGCCCTCCTGGAGCATCGGCATCTTTTCGACGGTCGCCATGTGTCAGTCCCCAATTGCTTCATCCCCGCGGGCGGGCCGTTTTCCGGCCCGCCCCCGCACATCACGTCATTATGTCGGGATCAGTTGTGCGACTGCGAATAGTAGGATTGCAGGGGGCGGACTTCAAGGGAGGCGACGCCGATTGCCGCAGCGGCCTGCACGCTGGCGGGTGCCGTGGTGAAATACGGGATCTTCTGCGCCAGCGCCGCCTGCCGGATCGGCTTGGAATCCTTCAGGCTCTGCCAGCCTTCGGTGGTGTTGAAGATCAGCGTCACCTCGCCGTCCATGATCCGGTCGAGGATATGCGGCCGCCCCTGCGCGACCTTATTGACCTTCTCGACCGCCAGCCCTGCGGTCTCGAGGTAATCGGCCGTCCCGCCGGTCGCCAGCACCTTGAACCCGCGCGCCAGCAGCGATTTCACCGCCGGCACGATATGCGGCTTGTCGCCGTCCTTCACGCTGACGAAGGCGGTGCCGCCGGTCGGCAGCACGGTGCCCGCGCCCAGCTGCGACTTCATGAACGCCGTGGTGAAGTCGGGGTCGATGCCCATCACTTCGCCGGTGCTCTTCATTTCCGGCGACAGGACGGGGTCGATGCCGGGAAAGCGGTTGAACGGGAAGACGGCTTCCTTGACCGCATAATAATCGATGTGGCGGTCGATCGGCGGCATGTCGGCGAGCTTCTCGCCCGCCATCACGCGGCTGGCGATCTTGGCGATGGGCGCGCCGATCGCCTTGGCGACGAAGGGCACGGTGCGGCTGGCGCGCGGGTTCACCTCGATCAGATAGACCTCGCCATCCTTCACCGCGAACTGGATGTTCATCAGGCCCTTGACGCCCAGCGCATGCGCCAGCGCCACCGTCTGCCGCTCGATTTCGGCGATCGTCTCGGCGCCAAGCGAATAGGGCGGGATCGAACACGCGCTGTCGCCCGAATGGACGCCGGCTTCCTCGATATGCTGCAGCAGGCCGGCAACGACCACTTCGTCGCCGTCGCACACCGCATCGACGTCGACCTCGATCGCGTCGCGCAGATATTGGTCGATCAGCACCGGGCTGTCGCCCGACACCTGCACCGCGGTCTGGATGTAATCGTCGAGCTGCTGGAGCGAGTCCACGATCTCCATCGCCCGGCCGCCCAGCACATAGCTGGGACGCATCAGCACCGGATAGCCGATCCGCTCCGCCGCGGCGACCGCCTCGTCCCGGCTGCGCGCCAGGCCGTTCGCCGGCTGCTTCAGGCGCAGCTTGCTGACCAGCGCCGCGAAGCGCTCGCGGTCCTCGGCCAGGTCGATCGCATCGGGGCTGGTGCCGAGGATCGGGATCCCCGCCTTCTCCAACGCGCGCGCGAGGTTCAGCGGCGTCTGCCCGCCGAACTGCACGATCACGCCGGCCAGCTCGCCCTTCGACTGTTCGACGTGCAGGATTTCCAGCACGTCCTCTGCCGTCAGCGGCTCGAAATACAGGCGGTCAGACGTGTCATAGTCGGTGCTCACCGTCTCCGGATTGCAGTTGACCATGATCGTCTCATAGCCCGCGTCCGCCAGCGCGAAGCAGGCGTGGCAGCAGCAATAGTCGAACTCGATGCCCTGCCCGATCCGGTTCGGGCCACCGCCCAGGATCACCACCTTGCGGCGGTCGGACGGCATGCTCTCGTCCTCGGGCTCGCCGAACGACGGCGCCTCATAGGTCGAATACATATAGGGCGTCTTGGCGTCGAACTCGGCGGCGCAGGTGTCGATCCGCTTGAAGACGGGGCGTACGCCCAGCCGGTGGCGGAGGCTGCGCACCTCGTCCTCGGTCACGCCGCCGGTCATCGCGACGACCGCCTCGTGGATCAGGCCCGATCCGCGGGCGATGCCACGCTCCATGCCGCGCAGATTGGCGGACTTGAGCGCCAGATAGGCGAGCCGCTTGTCGCTGAAGCCCATCGCCTTCAGGCGGCGCATGCCCGCCGCGTCGATCGGTAGGCCATTGCGGCACACTTCCTCTTCCGCTGCGACGATCTCGGCGATCCGCTCCAGGAACCACGGATCGAATTTGGCGATCGCATGCACTTCGGCGACGGTGAAGCCTTCGCGCAGCGCCTGCGCCGCGACCAGCAGCCGGTCCGGCGTCGGGTTGGCCAGCGCCGCCTCGATCTCCGCACGCGGCGCGCCGACCAGATGGTCGATCGCGTTGAAGCCCGACAGGCCCGTCTCGAGGCCCCGCAGCGCCTTCTGCATCGATTCCTGGATGTTACGGCCGATCGCCATCACCTCGCCCACCGACTTCATCGCGGTGCCCAGCACCGGCTCGGCACCCTTGAACTTTTCGAAGGCGAAGCGCGGAATCTTGGTGACGACATAGTCGATCGTCGGTTCGAACGACGCCGGCGTCGCGCCGGTGATGTCGTTGTCGATCTCGTCGAGCGTATAGCCGACCGCCAGCTTCGCCGCGACCTTGGCGATCGGGAAGCCGGTCGCCTTGGACGCGAGCGCGCTACTGCGCGACACGCGCGGGTTCATTTCGATGACGACCAGGCGGCCGTCCTTCGGGTTCACCGCGAACTGGACGTTCGACCCGCCCGTCTCGACGCCGATCTCGCGCAGCACAGCGATGCTGGCGTTGCGCATGATCTGATATTCCTTGTCGGTCAGCGTCAGCGCCGGCGCGACGGTGATGGAATCGCCCGTGTGGACGCCCATCGGATCGACGTTCTCGATCGAACAGATGATGATGGCATTGTCGTTGCGATCCCGCACGACCTCCATCTCATATTCCTTCCAGCCGAGCAGCGATTCCTCGATCAGCACCTCGGTGGTCGGCGACGCGTCCAGCCCCTTGCGGACCATGTCGACGAATTCGGACCGGTTGTAGACGATGCCGCCGCCCGACCCGCCCATCGTGAAGCTCGGGCGGATGATCGCCGGCAGCCCGGTGATCTCCAGCCCCGCGAGCGCCTCTTCGACGGTATGCGCGATCGCGGAACGGGCGCTTTCCAGCCCGATCTTGTCCATCGCCACCTTGAACTTCTGGCGATCCTCGGCCTTGTCGATCGCCTCGGCATCGGCGCCGATCATCTGGACGCCGAACTTCTCCAGCGTACCGTCATGGAACAGCGCCAGCGCGGTATTGAGCGCGGTCTGCCCGCCCATCGTCGGCAGGACGGCGTCGGGCCGCTCCTTCTCGATGATCTTGGCGACGACGGCGGGCGTGATCGGCTCGACATAGGTCGCGTCGGCCAGCTCGGGATCGGTCATGATCGTCGCCGGATTGCTGTTCACGAGGACGATGCGATAGCCCTCTTCCTTCAGCGCCTTGATCGCCTGCGTGCCCGAATAATCGAACTCGCACGCCTGACCGATGACGATCGGCCCCGCGCCGATGACGAGGATGGAGGAGATGTCGGTGCGCTTAGGCATTCGATTTATCCGACCTTTCAGCAATCATTTGGTTTATCTGCTTAATCTCGTCATGCGACAAATTATAACGACTGAAGAGCCGATCGGCATCATCCCTGAAGACATTCAACAAATAGGAGTCCCAAGCAAGTTCGGGCAGGTCCCCATCAGACTCCGCCGGGTCAAAGTTCAGAACAATGTACCCATCAAAATTTTCCGCTTTGATAGATTTTCGCGCAGTGATCGAATCCATCTCCGATTTGAAGAGATAGACGCCAGGCATATAATTCCAGACCTGCCCATCCCGAGCCAGTGATCGCAGATGCTGCGAAATTCGATCCGGGTTGTAATCCGGCTGAGCAATATTGAACAAAACGGCAAGATTATTGAGCATCGGGACCTCCCTTGCGGGACGCAATACGCGCTGGACTTGTAGAGGGTGCACCAATGATGTGAGCAAGCTGCGTGGCAGGCGTTTTCCCATCCCCATAAATACTTAAAGCACGTTCTCGAAGAGAATACTCTTCGGAACGCAGCAACGTTGGATTAGTAAAGCAAAAGAAAAGAAAAGCCCCAAACGTCCCCAATACGACCAAGCCAAGAAGGCTCCATCCTGCCACCGCCGCCCAAAAAGGGAGTAATGGTGTAGACGGTATCAAGACCACGGTAAGTATGCCAACGAGCCAAAGTGCCGGACTTAGCACGCTTTTCGTTGAAACCGCGTCGAGGGATGACTTTGTCGCAAGCCAGCTCATAGATTTAACGAGCCTACGAACTTCTCAAACAGGTACAGACTATCCTGCGGCCCCGGGCTGGCCTCCGGATGATACTGCACACTGAACGCCGGGCGATCGGTCAGCTCCAGCCCCGCGTTGCTGCCGTCGAACAGCGACACATGCGTCTCGCGCACGTTGGCCGGCAGCGACTCTCGTTCCACCGCGAAGCCGTGGTTCATGCTGGTGATCTCGACCGCGCCATCGGACAGGCGCTTGACCGGATGGTTGGCGCCGCGGTGGCCCTGGAACATTTTCGTCGTCCGCGCGCCCACCGCCAGTCCGAGCAGCTGGTGCCCGAGGCAGATACCGAACAGCGGCTTGCCCGTATCGAGCAGCTGCCGGATCACCGGCACCGCATACTCACCCGTCGCGGCGGGATCGCCGGGGCCGTTGGACAGGAAGATGCCGTCCGGGTTCTGCGCCATCACGTCGTCGAACGTCGCCTGCGCCGGCAGCACCGTCACCTTCGCGCCGGCCTTCACCAGATTGCGGAAGATGTTGTGCTTGCTGCCGTAATCGATCGCGACGACGTGCGGGCGTTCCCCCTCGCCCGCCGCACCATAGCCGAAGCCCAGCCGCCACACGTCGCCCTCGCGCGCCTCGCCCCAGGCGTAATGCGTCTCGGTCGACACGGTCTTGGCGAGGTCCATCCCCTCCAGCCCCGGCCACGCGCGCGCCATCTCCAGCAGCGCGTCGAGGTCGAACTCGCCGCTCGCCGAATGCGCGACCACGCCGTTCGGCGCGCCGCCCGCCCGGATGCGCCGCGTCAGCGCCCGCGTGTCGATGCCCGACAGGCCGATGCGCGCATGGCGCTTCATCCAGCCGTCCAGCCGCTCGACCGCGCGGAAGTTCGACGGCTCGGTCACGTCCTGCCGCACGATCATGCCCAGCGCATGCGGCGCATCCGCTTCGATATCGTCAGGGTTGGCGCCGACGTTGCCGATGTGCGGGAAGGTGAAGGTGATGATCTGGCCCGCGAACGACGGGTCGGTCATGATCTCCTGGTATCCGGTCATCGCGGTGTGGAAACACACCTCGCCCACCGCCGCGCCTTCCGCGCCGAAACCGCGGCCCCAGGCCACCTCGCCGTTCGCGAGAACCAGAACGCCCGTGGCCCCATCGGGCTTTGCGGGCATGGCAATGGGCTTAGGCTCGGCCATGGCTTGGCGGGCACTCCTGAAGGTTTCGTCTATGTCGCTAAGTGGCGCCCGCTACCCCCCAGCTTGGCCTAGGTCAACCGGTTCACGGGGCCGCCGCTTTCCGCTAGGGTCCACGGCTTTCCCGTATTCGAGGCTTTCTTCCATGATTCGCGACGACATCAAGGCCGCCCAGGTCACCGCCATGAAGGCCGGCGACAAGGAAGCGCGCGCCGCGATCGGCCTGATCCAGGCGGCGATCAAGAACCGCGACATCGAACTGCGCACCGGCACCGCCCCGACCGACGACGATGCCGTGGTGGTCGAGGTGCTGCAGAAGATGGTCAAGCAGCGCCGCGAATCGATCCAGATGTACGAAAGCGGCGGCCGCCAGGAACTCGCCGACGCCGAAAAGGCCGAGGTCGCGGTGATCGAACGCTTCCTCCCCGCCCAGATGAGCGACGCCGAAACGACCGCCGCGATCGAGGCGATCAAGGCGGAGCTGGGCGCGGCCGGTATGAAGGACATGGGCCGCGTCATGGCCGAACTGAAGGCCCGCCACGCCGCGAACCTCGACATGAGCAAGGCGAGCGGCCTGGTGAAGGCCGCGCTGTCGTAAGCGAAGGCGCGCAACGACCGCCCCCACCCTCTCCGTCACCCCGGACTTGTTCCGGGGTCCACCGGGCGGCGGGGGCAGCGCAAGAGGCTCCAGCCGTCCCCCTCGCCGCAGAGTGGACCTCGGAACGAGTCCGGGGTGACGATGGCTTTGCGGCGATCGACGCCAATCACACCCCTGTCCTACACGGAACAAACCGTGTATAGAGCACCTCGCTCTTTGCCATCGTCCACCCGACCCGCGCGCCCCGGGGCGCGAACGGCCATTCCCGCGGCCCGCTCGCACAGGGCCGCATTCCGAACGTTACACATCGTCCACTTCGTCCACTTCCGCGCGCCTCCGGCATCGGTGCATTGCCTAAACGCCCCCCGTCGGGCATAGTAGAATCGCACGCATGAGCCTGTCCCCGCAGTTCCTCGACGAGCTTCGCGCCCGTACGTCGCTGTCGGCGCTGATCGGCAAGACGACCAAGTTGACTAAGGCCGGCCGCGAGATGCGCGGCTGCTGCCCATTCCACAACGAAAAGACGCCCAGCTTCTACGTCAACGACGACAAGGGCTTCTACCATTGCTTCGGTTGCTCGGCGCATGGCGATGCGATTCGGTGGATGACCGATCAGCGCGGCCTGCCCTTCATCGATGCGGTGAAGGAACTCGCCCAGGCCGCCGGCATGGAGATGCCCGCGCAGGATCGCCGCGCCGCCGCCAAGGCCGAACGCGCCAAGGGCCTGCACGACGCGATGGCCGATGCCGCGAGCTGGTTCACCGAACAGCTGAACGGCATCGGCGGCGCCGAAGCCCGCGCCGTCCTCGCCAAGCGCGGCATCACCCCTGATACCGCCCGCACCTTCGGCATGGGCTTTTCCCCCGACAGCCGCGGCAAGCTGAAGACCGCGCTGAAGGATTATGGCGACCCCGCGCTCGTCGAATGCGGCCTGCTGATCCAGGTCGAGGGGAAGGATCCCTACGACCGCTTCCGCGGCCGGCTGATGATCCCGATCCGCGACGCCCGCGGTCGCGTGATCGCCTTCGGCGGCCGCGTGATCGGCGACGGCGAGCCCAAATACCTCAACTCGCCCGACACGCCGCTCTTCGACAAGGGCCGCACGCTCTACAACCTCGACCGCGCCGCCCCCGCCGCGCGCAAGGCGAACCGCGTGCTGGTGGTCGAGGGCTATATGGACGTCATCGCGCTGAGCCAGGCGGGCATCCACGAAGCCGTCGCGCCGCTCGGCACTGCGCTGACCGAGGCACAGCTCGAACGACTGTGGCGGATGGTCGACGTGCCGATCCTCTGCTTCGACGGCGACAGCGCCGGGCAGAAGGCGGCGTTGCGGGCCGCGCATCGCGCGCTCCCCATGCTCGCGCCCGGCCGCAGCCTGTCCTTCGTCACGCTTCCCCAGGGGCAGGACCCCGACGATCTGGTGAAGGCGGGCGGCGCTGCCGCGATGGAGGCGCTGCTCGGCCAGCCCCAGCCGCTGGTCGACCGCCTGTGGCAAAGCGAGGTCGCCGCCGGCCCGCTCGACACGCCCGAACAGCGCGCCGGCCTGAAGCAACGGCTGGCCGATCTCGCCGCGACGATCGCCGACGTGTCGGTCCGCAAGGAATATGAAAGCGACTTCCGCAATCGCTTCTACGAGCATTTCGCGCCCAAACGCCGCGCCTTCACCCCCAACGCACCGCGCCCCCAGGGCAAGCGTGGTGCGGACGGCCAGTGGAAACAGCCGATCGCCCCGCCGACCGAGGATGTGAAGGCCTTCCACGCCGCCGGCATCGATCGTGTGCTCGCCAAGGCGGTACTCGCCGGGCTGATCCGCCATCCGGTGGAGATCGCCCGGCATATGGAGGTGCTCGGCAGCCTCAAACTGGTCGATGGCGCGCTCGGCCGCTTGTTCGAAGCGGTCGTCGATGTCGCGCTCGAGGATCAGGCGCTTGATAGCGCGCGTCTGCGCACCATATTGGCGCGGAGTGGGTTCGATACGATCGCCAGCGATCTGTTGAGGGCCGACACGATGCCCTATTCGTTCACGCAAAGCGGCGGCGACGTCAGCCGCGCCCGGGCCGATCTTGACGAGGCGATCGCCATTCTGGTGGCCCGCCCCGAAGTCGACCTGGCCCTGCACGAGGCGACCGTCTCGATGCAGGCGCATTTCACCGATGCGGCGTTCGAACGGCAAGTGGCATTGGTGAAAGAGAAACAGGCGTTGGAGCTTCGACTTGCAAATCTCGTGCAAGCGAACGAAGACGCCCGAGCGTTTGGTTCCGAGGACAATTGATGGCGAAGCTTAACGGTAACGGTGGTGACGACGGTAGCGATGGGGCCGATGCACCGCTGATCGACCTGAACGATGCCGACATCAAAAAGCTGATCGCGCGCGCCAAGAAGCGCGGCTACATCACCTACGACCAGCTGAACGAGGCGCTGCCGCAGGACCAGATGTCCTCCGACCAGCTCGAAGATATCATGGCCGCCCTCAACGAGATGGGCGTCAATATCGTCGAGAATGAGGAAGCCGGCGAGGACGGTGACGAGAAGGAAGCGTCCGAAGAGGACGAGGCCGAGGTCACCGAGGTCGACGGCGATGGCACCGCCGCGCCTGCGCTCGAAACCAAGAAGAAGGAAACCGTCGACCGGACCGACGATCCGGTCCGCATGTACCTGCGCGAAATGGGCGCGGTCGAACTGCTCAGCCGCGAAGGCGAAATCGCCATCGCCAAGCGGATCGAGGCCGGCCGGGACACGATGATCCTGGGCCTGTGCGAATCGCCGATCACCTTCAACGCGATCATCGACTGGTCGACGCAGCTCAACGAAGGCACGATGCAGCTGCGCGAGATCCTTGATCTCGACGCGATGCTGTCGAAGGGTCCGTCGGCCGAGCAGGTCGAGGGCGCCGAGGACGACGACACCGGCGAGATCAGCGAAAAGACCGCCGGCGCCAGCTTCAAGGAAGAGGCGGAGCCCGAGGAAGCGTCCGCGGACGACGAGGACGATGACGGCAGCCCGCGCCCGCCGCGTCCCAGCGACGACGAGGAAGAGGACAACACCCTCAGCCTCGCGCAGATGGAAGAGACGCTCAAGCCGCAGGCGCTGGAGCGGTTCGCCAACATCACCGCGCTGTACAAGAAGTTCAGCAAGATCCAGCAGGCGCGCCTCGACGCGATGCAGGCGGGTGGCGAGCTGTCGGCCGCGGACGAGCGCAAGTATCAGAAGCTGCGCGAAGAGCTGACCGCTGAGGTCGAGAGCGTCCAGTTCCACAACGCCAAGATCGAATATCTCGTCGACCAGCTCTATGCCTTCAACCGGCGCCTCACCGCGCTGGGCGGCCAGATGCTGCGCCTGGCGGAACGCCACAAGGTCAGCCGCAAGGACTTCCTCGACCGCTATGTTGGCCACGAGACCGACGACACGTGGCTGCAGTCGGTCGCAAAGCTCGACAAGAAGTGGGGCAATTTCGCGGCCAACGAAGAGGTGGCGGTCGATCGCATCCGCGGTGAAATCAGCGAGATTTCGCAGCAGACCGGCATGGCGCTCGGCGAATTTCGCCGCATCGTCAACATGGTGCAGAAGGCGGAGCGCGAGGCGCGCATCGCCAAGAAGGAGATGGTCGAGGCGAACCTGCGCCTCGTGATCTCGATCGCCAAAAAGTATACGAACCGCGGTCTTCAGTTCCTGGACCTCATCCAGGAAGGCAACATCGGCTTGATGAAGGCGGTCGATAAGTTCGAATATCGCCGCGGTTACAAATTCTCGACCTATGCGACCTGGTGGATCCGCCAGGCGATCACGCGCTCGATCGCCGATCAGGCGCGCACGATCCGCATCCCGGTCCATATGATCGAGACGATCAACAAGCTGGTCCGCACCAGCCGCCAGTTCCTCCACGAGCAGGGCCGCGAGCCCACGCCCGAGGAGATGGCGGAGCGCCTGAGCATGCCGCTCGAAAAGGTGCGCAAGGTGATGAAGATCGCTAAGGAGCCGATCTCGCTCGAAACGCCGATCGGCGACGAGGAAGACAGCCACCTGGGCGACTTCATCGAAGACAAGAACGCCGTCATCCCCGTGGATGCCGCGATCCAGGCGAACCTCAAGGAAACGGTCACCCGCGTCCTCGCTTCGCTCACCCCACGCGAAGAACGCGTGCTGCGCATGCGCTTCGGCATCGGCATGAACACCGACCACACGCTGGAAGAGGTCGGCCAGCAGTTCTCGGTGACGCGCGAACGTATCCGCCAGATCGAGGCCAAGGCGCTGCGCAAGCTGAAGCACCCCAGCCGCAGCCGCAAGATGCGCTCGTTCCTGGATCAGTAAGCCCACCGTTATTCGTCATTGCGAGCGCAGCGAAGCAATCCAGAGTCGGACCAGGACGCCCTGGATTGCTTCGCTCCGCTCGCAATGACGGCGGACGCCCCTACCCCATCCGCCCCCTCAGGTTGAACAGGATCACCAGCGTCCCGCTCGCCATCAGCGCGATGATCAGCGCGGTGAACAGGATCAGTTGCAGGTCGTGCCGCGACGACCGCTTCAGCCCGATGTGGAGGAAGCAGCGGAACTGCACCACCATCTGCACGAACCCCAGCGCCAGCACGATTCCGAACGTCGTCCGACTGGCAAAGCTCGGCCAGCGCACCGCGACGAACGCCGCAACGGTTAGCGCCAGCGACCCCGCATAGCCGATCACATAGGTCCGCAGCGCCGCCGCCCGCCCCTTGGCCGGATCGCTCATCGGATCGCCCCCGGCAGGTAGACGAGACTGAAGATCGCAATCCAAACGATGTCGATCAGGTGCCAGAACAGCCCCAGCCGCAACAGATTAACCCGCACCCTGGCATCGCAACCGTAAGCCAATATCTGCCCGATCATCACCACCAGCCAGAAGCTGCCCAGCGCGACATGCAGCCCGTGCAGTCCGACGAGGGCGAAGAAGGACGACAGGAAGCCGCTCCGGGTCGGAACGGCGCCATGAGCGAACATCGTCGCAAAGTCGTTCGCCTCCAGCGCCAGGAAGCTAAGCCCCAGACCCAATGTCGCGACCAGCCAGCCGATCAGCACGCGCCGCGGCTCGCGCCAGGTCATGGCGACGCTCGCCCGGCCGAAGGTCGCGCTGCTGGTCAGCAACAGCAGCGTTTCGACGAAGGTCGGCAGCAGCTGGAACTCGGACGCCGGCGTCGGCCCGCCGACGGTATTGGCGACCATCGTGCCATAGGTCGCGAACAGCAACGCGAAGAGCACGGCGTCGCTCATTAGGAACAGCCAGAAGCCGAAGATCGCCGTCTCCGCCCGCTCCTTGTCCAACCCCTCGCTCTTACCGAGCGGCAGGCCGACATGCGCCAGTTCGGGATCGCTCATGCCTTGATCTCCGCCCGGCCGCGATTGGCGTCGCTCATCTCCGTCTGCCGCGGCGTCGGCGGCGTCGCATGGACCAACGCGAGCCAGGCATCATGCTCCGCCGCTACCTGCCGCGCCGGGATGGTCCGGTGCTGCCCCCGCCCGAAGCTGCGCAACACGACCGCCGCGACGATCAGTTCGACGCTCACCACCGCGAGCCACCACATGCCCCATACCAGCCCGAACGCCGCCAACGCGGCGGACAAACCGATCGCCATACCGCTCATGGCGTTGCGCGGCATGTCGATGGCCTCATAGCCTGCGGGCCGCCGGTACGGATCGGGCTTCGCCGCATCGTGCTTGCGGTCGTAGAACCAGTCGCGCCGATCGACCGGCGGCAGCACGGCAAAGTTATACGCCGGCGGCGGAGACGGGATCGCCCATTCAAGGCTCCGCCCGTCCCACGGATCGCCAGCGGGCACCCGGCGCCGCTCCCGATCGCGGATGCTCACCCACAATTGCACCCCCAAAGAGACGAGGGCGGCGAGCAGCACGAATGCGCCGACGCAGGCGACATACAGCCACGGCCGGAAATCGGGTTCGAAGATCGCGCTCGTCCGCCGCGCCATCCCGCTCGCGCCGAGCACGTACAGCGGCATGAACGCGAGGTAGAAACCCACCACCCAGCACGCCACCGCAACCCGCCCCCAGCGTTCGTCGAGGCGGAACCCGAACGCCTTGGGAAACCAATAGGTGTAACCGGCGAGCATCCCGTACAGCAGCCCCGGGATCAGCATGTTGTGGAAGTGCGCGACGAGGAACAGCGTGTTGTGGACGAGGTAATCGAGCGGCGGCATCGCCAGCACGATCCCGGTCAGGCCGCCCAGCACGAACGTCATCATGAAGGCGATGGCATACAGCATCGGAACGCTGAATCGCACCTCTCCGCGAAACATCGTCCAGATCCAGTCGTAGATCTTCACCCCCGTCGGCACGCCGATCGTCATCGTCGCGATGCCGAACACCGCGTTGATCTCAGCCGATTGCCCCATGGTGAAGAAATGGTGGACCCAGACGGTGAAGCTCAACACCGCGATCGCCATCGTCGCGATGACCAGCGAGGTATACCCGTACAGGTCCTTGCCGGAGAAGGTCGACACCACCTCCGAATAGACGCCGAACGCGGGCAGGATCAGGATGTACACCTCCGGGTGGCCAAACAGCCAGAAGAGGTTGGCATAGTTCATCATGTTCCCGCCGAGGTCGTTGGTGAACATGTGGAAGCCGAGATACCGGTCGAGCGCGAGCAGGCCCGTCGCGACGGTCAGCGGCGGCAGCGCGAAGATCATCAGGATCGCGGTGCAGAGCGACGTCCAGCAGAACATCGGCATGCGCATCACAGTCATGCCCGGACAGCGCAGCTTGTAGAGCGTGCAGGCGATGTTGATCCCCGCCATCGTCGAACTGATCGACGACAACGTCACCGCCCAGATCCAGTAATCGACGCCGACGCCGGGGCTGAACGCGCGCTCGGTATAGGGCGGATAGCCGCTCCACCCGCCGGTCGAAAACTGCCCGACGACGAGGCTCGCCATCATCAGCCCTGCGGCACCGATCGTCAGCCACAGCGCGATCGAATTGGCCCATGGGAAGGCCATGTCGCGCGCCCCGATCTGCAGCGGCATGACGTAATTGATCAGGCCGGTGAGGAACGGCATCGCCATGAAGAAGATCATGATCGACCCGTGCGTCGAGAATAGCTGGCCGAAATGGTCGGGCGACAGGAAGCCCGGATCGCCGATCGCCACCGCTTGCTGCACGCGCATCAGCACCGCCTCGACCAGCGCACGGGCGAGCATCACGAAGGCCGTCACGATGTACATGATGCCAATCTTCTTGTGGTCGAGGCTGGTCAGCCATTCCGTCCACAGCCGGCCCCACAGCCGATAGCGGGTCAGCAACACCACGACCGCAATGGCGCCGACCACCACCAGCCCGCCGGCCGCGGCACCGACGATCTCGCTCGCATTCAAATCCTGCCATGCCCGCACGAACGGCAGATCGGTCCAGGCGAACCGCCCCAGCAGCGCCGGGAAGACGGGGGACGCGGCGATCATCGATGATCCTTCCTATGGCCGTGATCGCCCGCCTGGGCGATGACCCGGTCGAAGAGCTTCGGCGTCACGCTGGAAAAGACGACCGGTTGCGCGATGACCGAGCGCGCCGAAAGCCGCCGCCACGTCGCCGCATCGAGCGGGCGGTCGGCTGCCCGCGCCTGCGTCAGCCAGCGATCGTACGCGCCGGCCGGAAGCGCCACCACGTCGAAGCGCTGATGTGCAAAGCCGTCACCATTGTATTGCGTGTTGGCGCCGCGAAAGGTGCCGGGGCGCGACGCCATGATGTGAAGCTGCGTCGTCATACCCGCCATCGCATAGACCTGCCCCGCAAGCTGCGGGATCATCAGCGATTGCATCACCGTACCGCTGGTGAGTCGGATACGCACCGGACGCCCGACGGGAATAGTCAGACGATCGACCGAAGCGACGCCCTGCCCCGGGTAGATAAACACCCATTTCCAATCGAGTGCGATCGCCTGCACCTCGACCGGTGACCTGCCGGGAAGCGGCCGATAGGGATCGTCGCGGATCGTATGGTGCCACAGCAGCACCGCAAGGCCGACGACGATCGCGGTCGGCGGAATCCAGATCAGCGCCTCGACCGGCCAGGAGAAGGACCAGTTCGGGCGATAGGCATGGCGGGTGTTCGACAGCCGGTAGTGCCAGGCGAACAGCGGCACGAGCAGCAGCACCGGGCCGGCGACGAAGACGAGCACACAGGCAAGCACGACGAACAAGTGACGCTGATCCGCCGCGACCGGCCCGGCGGCGTTGACGAACCCGTGCGACAGCGCAGCACAGCCACTCGACGCCAGCACCAGCGCACCGCCGACCACCAGCCGCACGAGACCCTTTGCGCGCACGTCGTCCCCTTCTTGATCCGGTCCCCATCGCCGGCATCCTATGTCGTCAGACGAATGCCCGGCAGGCCGGTTCCCGCGCGATCAAAGCGAGGACCGGCTGACTTGGTTCAGCGCGTGCCGCAGCTCACCGGTCCCGGCGGCGCGCTAGCGATGCGGATGCCCGAGACATCCATGCCGAGCCGCCCGGTGGTCGCGATGACCCAAGGGCGCTGCACCGCCCCCATCGTCGCCCCACCCTGCGCAAAGCAGCGCAGCGGCACGGCGATCTGCCGCCATTCGCCGACTTCGCCTTTAAGGGCACCGGTGATCGGCACGGTGCCGGCCGCCTTACCCAGCACCCCCAGCGTCACCTCGGCGGTGGGCGCCTGCGTCACACGATAGTCGACGATCAGGCTGAGATCGCCGTTCGTCTCGCGCGTCAGGTCGATCGGCGTCGCCTCGTCCAGATAGGCACTAGCCGCACCCGTGCCGCCGAAGGCGAGGCGCAGACTATCCTCCTGCGACGTGCGATCGACCCGGCTGAGCTGTACGGGTCCCTGCGTCTCCAGCCGCGCGCCGGGGACGATGCGCCCGCGCACGAACAAGGCATTCTGATCGGCCGCACCGCCCGCAGGCCTTGCCTCGCTCAGCTGCGGCACCGTCGCGCCCTTCGCATAGGTCAGGCCGTAGCCGAACGGGAACAGCGGGTCGTAATTGGGATCGCGCCGGTTGAGCACATATTGGTCGAGCCGTTTGGGCCACGAGAAGCTGAGCGTGCCGTGAAAGTCGTTGCGCGGTTTACCGTCGCGCCCTGCAATCAGCACGTCCGCGACGCCGCCGCCCTCGGTGCCGGGCAGGAAAGCCGCGACGAAGGCATCGGCCGCGTTCAACTCCGGGTTCACCCACAGCGGCCGCCCCGACAGGAACACCGCGACGACCGGAATGCCCGCCGCCTTCAGCCTCTTCAGCAGCGCAAGGTCGCTCTTGTCTTCGGGGCTGTATTCCAGCGTCGGACGGTCGCCGGTGAATTCGGCATAGGGCGTTTCGCCGAACACGACGATCGCAGCATCGGGCTTGGTCGTATACGCGCCATCGACCGCCAGCGTCGCCTTGCCGCCGCCCGCCCTCACCGCCTGATCGATCCCACTCCAGATCGACTGGCCGTTCGGGAAGGCGGCATTGGTGACGCCCGTACCCTGCCAGGTGATCGACCAGCCGCCCGACTGCTGGCCGATATTGTCCGCGCCGCGCCCGGCGACAAGGATATTGGCACTGGGCTTCAGCGGCAGCACGCCGCCGTTGTTCTTGAGCAGCACGAGCGATTCACGCACCGCCTGACGCGCGATCGCGCGATGCTCGGGTGAACCCAGCAGGTCGAACTTGCCCGCCATCGGCCGCGAGGAGGGCCGCCCGGCATCGAACGTGCCCGCCAGCATCTTCACCCGCAGGATGCGCCGTACCGCATCCTCCAGCCGCGCGGCCGGGATCGTCCCGTCCTTCGCCTCGCGCAGCGTGTTCGCGTACAGCTCCTTCCACTTCGGGCCGGAATACATGAACATGTCGAGGCCCGCATTGATCGCTGCCGGGCAATCCTCGTTGCTGCACCCCGGCACCTGGCCGTGCGCGTTCCAGTCGCCGATCGCGAAGCCATCGAAGCCCATCCGCTGCTTCAGCACGCCGGTCAGCAGGCTCGTGTTGCCGGTCATCTTGACGCCGTTCCAGCTGGAAAAGCTCGGCATGACGGTCAGCGCGCCCGCGGCGAGGCCGCTTTTGTAGCCCGCGGCATGCACATCGCGCAGCACCTGTTCGCTGACGCGCGTATCGCCCTGATCGCGGCCACCGGTGCCTCCATCGCCCAGGAAATGCTTCACCGAGGAAATGACATGGCCGGGCGCCATGAAGTCCTGACCGATCGCGCCCTGCAGCCCTTCGACCATCTGTCCGGCATAGGCCTGGACGATCTCCGGCTCTTCGGAATAGCTTTCGTAGGTCCGACCCCAGCGGTCGTCCTGCACCACCGCCACCGTCGGCGCGAAACTCCAGTCGATGCCGGTTGCCGCCGTTTCCGTAGCGGTCGCCGCGCCGATGCGCCGGATCAGCGCAGGGTCGCGCGTCGCGCCAAGGCCGATATTGTGCGGGAACAGCGTCGCACCGACGATATTGTTGTCGCCATGCACCGCGTCGGTGCCCCAGATGATCGGCACGACCGGCCGCCCATCGCTGCGCTTCACCGACGCGTCGTAGAACGCGTCGAAGAGCTTCAACCATTCCGCGGCAGGGGCGAATTCGTCGCTGTTCGGCGCCGAATTGCAGCCATTCAGAACCGAACCGAGTTTGTACGTCTCGAGGTCTTTTGGCGTGATCGAGGCGATATCGACCTGGATCAGCTGGCCAACCTTATCCTCCACGCTCATCCGCTTCAGGATCGCGTCCACCCGCGCCTCGACCTTCGCATTGCGTTTCAGCTTCATCGGCAGCGTCGGCCACAGCTCTGGGTGCGCGACTCCGGCAGAAGCCGCCTGCTGCGCCAGCCCCTCTCCTGTCACCATGCCGGCCGCCAGAGCGCTGGCGGCAACGATCATCGCCACACCGCGGGAAAACGCCATTCAACCTCTCCTGATCCTGTCGGGCTGACTTGCCGGGCAGAGGCGAGCGCCGTCAACCGCTTAGGTCCGCGCTGCATGGTTTCGCTATCATAAAACCACTCCAGTGCATGGCACCCCGCTACCCTTCGAGATAATTGCATGCGATTCGCAATAGCGATATTGGCCCCGCCGTTACCAAAGGGGATTTCATGTCAGCTTTCGCATTGCTCGCCGGAACTGCGCTGGTCGCGTTGACACCGGGCGCCGCCGCCACCGACGATACCACCGACGCCCAGCGCAAGGTTGCAGATGGCCAGTCGGGCGGGGATATCCTCGTCGAGGGCCGCGTGACCGAAGCGCAGGCGTCGACCAAAACCGACACGCCAGCGATCGAGGTGCCGCAGCCGGTCACGGTCATCCCGAGCGAGACCTATCTGTCGCAGGGCGCGATCAGCGTTGCCGATACGATGCGCTATGCGGCGGGCGTGCTGACCGACCTGTATGGCCGCGACACGCGCGTCGACACGTTCACGATCCGCGGCGTCAGTGCGCTGCAGTTTCGTGACGGCATGCGCGACATCTACAGCTATTACGTCAACATCGCGTCGGACCCGTACAATTTCTCGCGGGTCGAGGTGGTGCGCGGCCCCGCCTCGGTTTTGTTCGGACAGGGATCGATCGGCGGGCTCGTCAATCTCGTGTCGAAGACGCCGGTGTTCACGAACACGGGCGAGGTGCAGCTGACCTATGGCAGCTTCGATCGCAAGGAGGTGCTGGCCGACCTCAACCTTGCGGCCGGCGACAAGCTGGCGGGGCGCATCGTCGCACGGGTGCGTGATTCGGGCACCTATGTCGATCACGTTCCCGACGACCGGATCATGATCGCCCCGTCGGTCACCTGGCGCCCGGATGCGCGCACCGATGTGACGCTGCTCGGCCTCTACCAGCAGGACAAGACCGGATCGACGCTCAACTTCCTGCCGATCGTCGGCACGGTGCGCGACAATCGCGGGCGGCCGCCGCTCGATCCCTATCTCTTCGTCGGCAAGCCCGGCTGGGATCGGTATGACGGACGCATGTGGCAGGGGTCGGGACTGCTGACCCACCGGTTCAGCGATGCAGTGAAGCTGAGCCTGAAGGCGCGCTACATCGACAGCCACCTCACCTATAACACCCATTATCCCGACAGTTATTCGAACCCGACGGATCCGTACGTGCCGGGCAGCGACGGCCGTCTGATCGGCGTTTACGCGGGGTCCCAGCTCGGGCGGCTGAACGTCTTGTCCACGGACAATAACGTGCAGGCCCGCTTCAACACCGGCGCGCATATCGAGCACACATTGCTCGCGGGGGTCGATTACAGCTGGAACAAGGTCGGCATCACGTCCGCCTATGATTACCAGACGATCGACCTGTACAATATCGACTATGCCACGCTCGCGACGCCGGTCGCCACCGCCCCCTATTCGCGCACGACCCAGTCCCAGTTGGGCCTGTATGCGCAGGATCAGCTGCGCTTCTACGATCGCGTGTCGCTCGTCCTCGGCGTCCGCCGCGATCATGTGATCGGCCACAGCGGCGCGACCCGCACGTCGGACAGCGCCACCACCTTCCGCGCCGGCATCATCGGCGAGGTCGCGGCGAACATCTCGCCCTTCTTCAGCTATACCGAGAGCTTCCAGCCGATCGCAGGGACCACCAGCGATGGCAGGCCGTTCCGTCCGCAGACCGGCACGCAATACGAGGCGGGCGCCAAGTGGCAGCCCGGCCCGAACACGATGGTCACCGCCACCGCCTTCCGCATCAAGGAAAACGGCCGCCCGATCACCGGCCCCGGCATGCGCATCACGCAGACCGGCGAACTGACGACCAAGGGGTTCGAGGTGGAAGCGACACACAGCCTGCCCGGCCGGTTCGACCTGTCGCTCGCCTATGGCCACAACACGATCACCGGCGACGAGGAAGCCGCGGGATATTTCCCGCGCACCATCGCATCGGCCTGGACGACGAAGAGCTTCGATGCAGCGCTCGGCACGCTGCGGCTGGGCGCAGGCGTGCGCTATGCCGGCCGGCAGGTGACGAGCGACGCCAATTGGTCGATCGTGACGCCGGCCCGCGCGATGGTCGATGCCCTCGCCGAGATCACGCGCGAGCGGTGGCGGCTGTCGCTCAACGCGACCAACCTGTTCGACCGGCGGGGCTACGCCTCATGCCTGGTCCGCGGCGATTGTTTCACCAACGCACCGCGCAACGTGATGCTGTCGCTGCGCTACGGCATTTGACGATATCGGCTGGCGCGACCTAGCGCGCCAGCCACCCGCCATCGACGGCGAGGATATGGCCCTGGACATAGGCTGCGGCGTCGGAGGCTAGGAACACCGCCGCGCCGCCGAGGTCCGCGGCATCGCCCCAGCGTCCCGCCGGGATGCGATCGAGGATCGCGGCGTTGCGGACTTCGTCGGCTTGCAGCGCGGCGGTGTTGTTGGTCGCGATGTACCCCGGCGCGATCGCGTTCACGCTCAGCCCATGCTTCGCCCATTCGTTGGCGAGCAGCTTGGTGAGGCCGCCGATCCCCGACTTCGACGCGGTATAGCTCGGCACGCGGATGCCGCCCTGGAAGGTCAGCATCGAGGCGATGTTGATGATCCGCCCCTTGCCCCGCGCGATCATGTGGCGCCCGGCGGCCTGACAGAGGAAGAACACCGACTTCAAATTGGTGTCGACCACCGCGTCCCAATCCGCTTCGGTGAAATCGACCGCATCGGCACGGCGGATGATGCCGGCATTGTTGACCAGGATGTCGAGCCCGCCGAGTCCCGCCACCGTCTCGTCGACGATGCGCTGTACAGGCGCGATGCTCGACAGGTCGGCCGACACGATCAGCGCCCGGCGGCCGAGATCGCGGATCGCGGCGGCGGTATCTTCGGCCGGGGTGCGCCCGACCAGCGCGACGTCCGCGCCCGCTTGCGCCAGCGCGATCGCGATCGCCTGCCCGA
>Ga0209816_1000373_pt1 | contig 35714 bp, 26 predicted proteins | sample CoawatmetaG01DNA_FD_187509 | JGI IMG/M metagenome (GOLD analysis project Ga0209816, IMG submission 187509) | Marine microbial communities from the West Antarctic Peninsula - Coastal water metaG017-DNA (SPAdes) (version 2) | ecosystem: Environmental > Aquatic > Marine > Coastal ...
GCCTGGCACCACCACCGCGCCCGCGGGCGCGGTGGTGGTGCCAGGCGTGATGCCCTGGTCGATGTCGGTCGCCCCGTCCAGGCTGTCGCGCGCGTCGGAGATGCCCTGCACCCAGCCGATCAGCGGCGACCCCGAGACCAGGCCCTTGCGGTACAATTCGCCGCGGATCGTCGCGGCGTGATAGGCCTCGGTCGCCATGATGCCGGCCGCAGCCTCGACATAGGTCTTGGTGAGCAGCGGCGCGGCGCCCTTGTACGCGGTGACGCCGACGTCTTCGAAGATGAAGGCGGCGAGGAGGAAGGCATCCTCGTTCGCATACGGATTGAACGTCTGGCCGGCGGTGATGATCTTCGCGGCGACCGCGGCGGCGGAGAAGGCGCTGTTCGGGCCGACCGACAGGTCGAGCGCGGGCTGCGCGACGACCGTGCTGCTGCCGAGGGCATTGCGCAGGAAGGTGACGTGCGCGACCTCGTCCGCAGCGATTTCACGCGCGTAGCGGGCGATGATCGGATCGGCGAAAGGCACCGCGGTGGCGCCGGTCGCATTCACCGACCCCGCTGTGCCGGCGCCACCGAGCAGGCTCGACGAAATGCCCGCACCGGTGGTGGCGTACGCGTAGAATTGCGCTTCGAGATATTCGAGGTTGAGCGCGAAGTTCAGGATATCCTGATCGGTATAGGTCGGCGTCGGGGTCGCGGTGGGGGTCGGCGTCGGCGTCGACTGGGCGGACGCACCGCTGGCGAGACCCAGCGCCCCGGTGACGGCCATGGCGCCCAAAGCATCGCGGAAGAAGGCGCGGCGCTGTTCGCGGCGGTCGACGCGGGCGTCGAGGGCGGCGATCAGCCGGTCGCTGTCGATATCGGTACGGGCGGTCATGACTTCAGGGTCCTCCCCAAACACGCGGGCGGCGGCGGACCGCCGAGAATGGCAACAGCCGTTCCGCATCCCGCCGGACGCGTCAACCCCGCATGGCGGGGAAAGCGCTCGGCTCGGCGTGTCTGCGTAACTTTGGGGAAGGTCGGGGTGTGGTCGTCAGGGGGCGGCGGCGGCGATGGTTCGCGCTAAGCCGCGAAGCCGCGAAGCCGCGACGGAAGAACGGATTTCGCGCAGAGGCGCGGAGGACGCAGAGGGGCATGCGCCTTTGGGTGAGGGAAAAGGAGCATCGCGCAGATCAAGGCCGAAGGGGCTTGCAGACGACGCCAATTCCTCCCCCGCCAGGGGGAGGTGGCGCCGCGAAGCGGTGACGGAGGGGGAGGTAAGAGACACATCGGTTGATGTTTCCTCCCCCTCCGTCATGCCTTCGGCATGCCATCTCCCCCTGGCGGGGGAGGACTGACTCCGGCCGTCATCCTAGCGTGGGCTTGAAGTTTTTGATCAGGGCGCTGGCAACCGCGAAAGACGCCAGTCTGCACTGGGGTGACCGTTCCGCAGTGGTGGAGCAAATCTTGAAACGAAAATCCTCCCCCACCCGGGGGGCAGGTGGAGGAGGATCCATGACCGGCCCGTCCACGGAAGGAACGGACGGTCGCCGGGCACCCAAAGGGGGGGAGGGGGAGCGGGTGCCCGAGGTGTTACCCGTCAGCCGAGGCCGACGGTGAAGGCGGGATTGGGGTTGTTGGTGCCGTTGGGGAAGAAACCACCACGCGTGCGGTTCGATCCATTGACGTTGAGATAGGCGATATTGTGGACCTGCTGGCTCGTCCGGCTGTACGCGATGCCGTTCGCGTCGGTCGGCACGATGTTCGAAATGCCGGTCGTGAGGTTGCCGATATTGCTGCCGGCAATGCCCTGATCGTCGTCGCCGTTGGTGCCGCCGGTCGTACCGTCGAGCAGATCGCGCGCGTCGGAGATCTTGGTCGTCGCGGTGATGATGTCGCCATTGGTGACGCCGCGCGTGTACAGGATCGTGCGGACGAGGCCGGCGTGATAGGCCTCTGCCGCGAGGATGCCTGCCGCCGCGTCGAGGTACATCGACGAGATGACCGGAGATGCGCCCTTGTACGCGGTCACGCCGATATCTTCGAAGATATAGGCGCCGAGCAGGAAGTTGGTCGGGCTGGCGTAAGGATCGAACAGGCCGTCCGCCGCGACCACGCCGGCGGCGCGCGCCGCCGCGGTGAAGGCGCCGGTCGAGGTGCCCGAAATGTCGATCGCCGGTTGTGCCACCACCGACGTGCCGAGCGCGGCGCGCAGGAAGTTGACGTGGGCGATTTCATCGTAGGCGATCTCGCGCGCATATTGGCCGATCAGCGGATCGCCGCTGAAGTCGACCGCGCGCGGGAAGCCCGCTCCGCTGCCGGTGATGACCGCGCCCTGCGTACCGCTGCCGGTCAGCTGCGCGGCGGTGAGGCCGGTGCCGAAGGCGGCATAGCTGTAGAATTGCGCCTCGAGATATTCGAGGTTGAGCGCGAAGTTCAGCACCGCGACGTCGGTGCTGACCGCGGTCGGCGTCGGCGTAGGGGTGGGAGCCGGCGTCTGCGCCGAATCGTTGTTGTCACCGCAGGCGGCGAGCAGCGACAGGCCACCGACGGCGGCGGCACCGCCCACGGCGGTCTTCATGAAGGCGCGGCGCGCGTTGCGGCGGGCGGTCGTCTTCTCGATGATCTCGAGGACCGAAACTTCCTTGGTCATGTCGGGTCCCCTCAGTTCGCGCCGCTGGTGCGGATGGCGGCGTTGCCGTTGTTGATACCGGCCGGGAAGAACCCGCCCGACGAAACCGCAGACCGGTTCAGGTAGACGACGTTGAGCGTCTGCGCAGGCGTGCGGCTGAAGGCGAGGCCATTGCTGTCGAGCGGCACGATGTTCGACACGAGGTTCCCCGACTGGGTGGTCGGCGAAATGCCCTGGTCGAGATCGGTCGAACCATCGACCGAATCGCGCAGGTTCGAGATCGAATCGGCGGCGGTGCGCAGCGACGCGACGTTGAGGCCGCGGGCATAGAGTGCGGTGCGAACCAGTGCGGCGTGATAGGCCTCTACCGCGAGGATGCCGGCGGCCGCCTCGAGATAGGTCTTGTTATTGATCAGCGCGCCCGCTGCGCCCTTGTAGGCGGTGACGCCGACGTCTTCGAAGATATAGGCGGCGAGCAGGAAGCTGTTGTCGTCGGCATAGGGATCGAAGCCGGCGAGCGACGGGCTGGTGCTCGATGCCGCCGCAGCAAAGGCGCCACCCGAAGATCCGGAGATGTTGATCGTCGGCTGTGCGGCGATCAACGCGTCGCTGCCGCTGCTCCCACGGATCGCAGTGCGCAGGAAGGTGACGTGCGCCACCTCATCCGCCGCGATTTCGCGCGCATAAGCGGCGATGGCGGGATCGGTGAAGTTGACCTTGCGCGCCGAGCCGGCGCCGGTGCCGGTGATGACGGCGCCCTGCGTGCCGACGCCGCCGGTCAGCAGGTTGTTGGGCAGGCCGGTGCCATAAGCGGCATAGCTGTAGAATTGCGCTTCGAGATATTCGAGGTTGAGCGCGAAGTTCAGGACGTCGACTTCCGACAGCGCGGTCGACTGCGCCTGCGCGGCGGTGGCCAGCGAAAGGCTGGCGGCACCCGCGGCGGTCATCGCAGCGGCGCCCATCATGTTGCGGAAGAAGTCGCGCCGGTCTTCGCGGCGCCTCGCTTCGGCGTCGAACGCCTCGATGAGCTGATCCGTTTGAGTCATCGTCAGCCTGCCTTTCCTCACCTGTCCCGGCCAGCCTCGCGGACCCGGGGCGCGTCGATGCGCACGGATCGGGATGACCAACGGCAGGTACGTTCGGCGGCGACAAAAAGATGCGCGCAATAAAAATATATAACGCGCAGCCGCTTATGACAGGCTGGAGGCTTGCCCGGCCGGCGGCGGCCGCTTAGCCTTCGACCCCGTGGTGCCCGCCGACGATCCTGCCGACCTGCCCCCCCTGCCCGCCGCGGCGGCGCGTGCGCGTCTGGTCGAGGCGCTGATGGCGACGGGGGCGGCGGACCGCGAGGCCTTCCGCCGCGTCTATGCGCTGACCTCCGCGAAGCTTTTCGGCATCTGCCTGCGTATCTGCGGCGACAGGCAGGCCGCGGAGGACGTGTTGCACGACGTCTACATCACCATCTGGCAGCGCGCGGGCGCGTATCAGCCGGGGCGGGCGAGTCCGATTTCGTGGCTGGCGACGATCGCGCGCAACCGGGCGATCGACTGGCGGCGGCGGCACGGGCGCGTCACCGCGCCGATCGAGGAGGCCGAGGCGGTGGCCGATGGCGCGCTGCGCCAGGACGACGTGCTGATGGCCGAAGAGGCGCAGGCGCGGCTGCATCTGTGCCTCGAAAGGTTGGAGGAACGGCAGCGCGGGGCGATCCGCCGCGCCTTCTTCGGCGGCCTGACCTATGCCGAGCTGGCGGTGCAGGCGGCGGTGCCGCTGGGGACGATGAAGAGCTGGGTGCGGCGCGGGCTGCTGGCGCTGAAGGGATGCCTCGATGGCGAGCGCTGAACCGGACGATATCGGGCCCGACGACCTCGCCGCGGCCGAACTGGCGCTGGGGCTGCTGGACGGCGAGGCGCGCGTCGCGGCGCTGGCGCGGGTGGCGGCGGACCCGGCGTTCGCGCTGGCGGTGGCATGGTGGGAGGCGCGCTTTGCCGCGCTGTTCGCCGATGGCGCCGACGTGGCGGTGCCGCCCGCCGTGCTGCGGCGGATCGAGGCGTCGTTGGATGGCATGGGCCGCGATGCCGAGCGATGGGCCCCGGCCGCGAACGACAATCCGGGTGTCGGACTGTGGCGCGGGGCGGCGATCGCGGCGGGGCTGGCGGCGTGCCTGCTGCTCGTTGTGACGGTGATGCTGGCGCTGCGGCCGGCGCCCGAACCCGTGCGCGTCCCCGTGCCAGTCGCGGCGCAGGCGCCGTTGCTCGCCGCGCTGGCGCCGAGCGAGGGCAAGGGCGCGCCGATCGCTGCGGCTTATGATCGCGAGACCGGCGTGGTGCGGATCGGCGGCGCGGTGGCGGTGCCGGCCGAGCGGTCGGCCGAGCTGTGGGCGATCCGTGGCAGCGCGGCGCCGCGCTCGCTGGGCGTGATGGCGGCGGGCCGGGTGGTCGTGCCGGCAGCGCTGCGCGCCGAGATGGCGGCGGATACGGTGCTGGCGATCTCGATCGAGCCGGCGGGCGGATCGCCGACCGGGTTGCCGACCGGGCCGGTGGTGGTGGCGGGTAAGCTGGCGGGGTGATTGGGGGCTAAGGGCGGCTCTTACAGGCCGTCACCCCGGACTTGGTCCGGGGTGCACTCGGCGGCGAGGGGGGTGGTTTGAGCCTCTTGCCGTGCCCGTGCGGCCCGGTGGACCCCGGACCAAGTCCGGGGTGACGGGGATATTGGGGTGAGGGGCGCTGACCCTCGACGGCCTCAGAACGTGTACGCCACGCCCACCGCGCCGAGCCACTGGTTGCGCGAGCCGGCGATGCTGACCACCGGGCTGTCGCCGAAATCGTTGAGCATGCGGCGATAGGTGCCGCCGGCGACGACCTTCCACCCGTGCAGCAGGTTGCCGGTCAGCGAATAGGTGGCGAGGCCGCCGATCGAATAATTCTTCCAGCCGCCGCGCGCATTGTAGGTCGGCAGGCCGCTGGCGATCGATTGCGTCGGCGAGATCGAGAAATAGCTGGTCGCATAGCCGCGGCCGGCGTGCTCCGCGGTGGCGAACAGGCCGACCGCCGCCTTGGTGCTGAGCGGGGTGAGATAGTTGATGCTCGGCTGCCAGATGCCGCTGTCGTGCGCGCCGGCGACGTCGTGGCGGTAGCTGAGCGAGACCGACAATTTGTCGTAGGGGCTGGTGATGACGCCGGTCTTGCCGATGCCGACATAGCCGCCGAGTTCGATCGCGGTCTTCACCTTGCCCAGCGCCCTCACGCGCGGATCGTCGATGCTGTCGAGGCTGGAGCGGTTGAAGTTGACGACGCCGATCGGGCCGGCCTGAATGTCCCACACGGGGCCCGGTTCGTTGCGGATCAGATCGACGCTGGCGCGGTTGCCGGCGAGCAGGAAGGCATAGCCCTTCACCGAACCGACCGCGGCGGGCGCAGGCACCCAGCGATAGTCGTTCGAGCCTTCATAGTCGCTGAGGTACACGCCGGCGACGCCCGCGGTGATCGTGTCGCGGTTCGTGTCGAACTCGGCAGGGGTTTCCTGCGCGAACGCGGGTACGGCGAACGCGGCGGACGCGGCGAGCGCGGCCAAATACTTGAACGACACGGGGAAGGCTCCAACCTGTTACGTGACCGTAACGCAGCGGTTGCGGAATCTTTCCCGTAGCAACCGATTAGAAGATGTAGCGCATTCTGATCTGTTGCTGATTTGCATCACTCGTCACCGTGAAGCGCGCGGCGGCGAAGCGCGGCGCGCCGAAGCGGATCGGCGGGTTGCGCGAAAAGCCGAAGCCTTCGCGCGGGATGCCGGCGAGCGTATCGAGTTTCGCATTGTTGTTTTCGTCGTGGATCACCGCGACCGCGTAATTGCCCAGCGGCAGGCCGTCGAAGTGTAAGGCGTGCGTCGAGGCGGGGACGGAGCGGGTGACGGCATTGGCATCGTCGACGCAGGCGGGGAAATTGTCCGGGTCCGCGGTCAGGCAGACGCGCAAGGATCCCTTGGCCGAGCGCATCTGGCTGACGCCGACGTCAAGCCGCGCGATCGGCGCGGCGCCCAGCATCACCACCGCCGCCGGCAGCAGGCCCGCCAGCGCCAGCGTGCGCGCGCGCCGCCTTGGCGTGGGCCCGCGCGAAATCCCCGACCCCCCGGTCGGTGCCGCACAGGCGATCCCAGAAGCGGAAATACAGCCCATAATTGCACCCGTATTGCTCATGATGGCGTTGATGATGGCTCGCGGTGATGAGCCAGCCCCCCAATGGTCCCCCCCACATGAACCGCGGGAAAACCTCCCATCCCATGTGATTGGTTACGCCCATAACGGTCATGAGGCCGAGCACGAAGCCCAGCGCGCCGATGTGGATCGGAATCAGCAGCACCAGTAGCGGAATTACCACAGCGCCGGTCACCGCCTCGATCGGGTGGAACGCCATCGCCGCCCAGGCGGTGGGCGGCCGGCTGGCGTGGTGGACGGCATGCGCGGCCTTGAACACCGCGGGCCGGTGCATCCAGCGATGCGTCCAGTAGAACCAGGTGTCGTGGAGGAACAGGTAGACGACCACCGACAGCGGCACGTACCAGAGCGGCCTCGCGTGGACGTCGTCGTAGATGCGGGTCCAGCCGTGCGCCTTCCACCCCCAGGCGAGGATGCCCGCGGGCACGCCGTAGATGGCGGCGGACGCGAGGCTCCAGGCGATCTCGCGCCGCATCTGCGCATCGAGGCCGCGATAGAGGCCGGGGTGCTTCAGGCGCGTCGCCGCGGCGAAGGCGCCCGACACGATCAGATAGCGGACACCGACGATCAGCGTCATCGCCAGAGCGGACAGGGTGACGGCGAGCAGCATGCGGGTGGTGTAGCGGATTGTGGGGGTGGGGGATACGGGGTGCCCGCATCCGTTCGTCACCCGGCTTTGGTGGAAGGCCCCTGTTCCGGGACGACGACGTGGGGTGCGGAGGGCGAGGAGGTGATCGGTGGGGATGAAGCCCGCCACATCTCCTTCGTCACCCCGGACTTGGTCCGGGGTCCACTGGGCCGCGGGGGGACGGCAGGAGGTACTGGCCATCCCCCTCGCCGCGGAGTGGACCCCGGAACGAGTCCGGGGTGACGGCGTGGGTGGGGTGCGCGTCGGTGTCTTGCGTCGGGGGTGGACGTCGATCAGCGTTCGAGGACGTGGATGGGGCGGTCCTTGTAGGTCGCGTCGCGCACCGCGGTGTAGCCGAGCTTGGCCGCCAGGCGGAGCGAGGGGGTGTTGGCGGGGTCGATGATGCAGGTGGTGCGGGCGATGCCTCGGGCGTCGGCCCAGCCGAGTGCGGCCGTCATCGCCGCCTGCGCGAATCCGCGGCCGTGGGCGTGGGGGGCGAGCACCCAGTTCGCCTCTGGCAGCGTCAGCGGCGGGTCGATCGTCCGGCGCGCCTCCATCAGGCCGCCTTCGCCGAGGACGGTGCCGTCGGGCGCGCAGAAGACCCAGCTGCCATAGCCGAACGCCTGCCACTGGCCGATCGAGCGGAGCAGGCGCAGCCACACCTCTTCGCGGCTGCGGGGCACGCCGCCGATCATCGTGTAGACCGCCGGGTCCGCCCACAGGGCGGCGAGCGCGTCGAGGTGATCGGGGTGGTGGCCGGTGAGGATCAGCCGGTCGGTGGTAACGACGGGGGCGATCATGCGCGCCGTTACATGCCGACCGAGGTGGTTTCCTGCGTGTTCGTATCGGGATCGGTCGCCGGCGTGGTATCGGCGGGCGTCTGCGCCTGCACCGTCGTCGGCGGGATCGGGCGGGCGACCGCCTGGCCCATCAGCGCGGCGTTTTCGATGAGATCGAGCGCGCGGCGCGCCTCGATATAGCGGTCGGCGGCCTGCATCCAATTGCCGGCCTGCGCGGCGCCGGGCAGGCGCGCGACCTCGGCACGCGCGGCCTCCACCTGGCCGCCGTCGAGCAGGCGGCGCGCGCGAGCGAGCCGGTCGGCGGGGCGGGGCGAGGGGGTGCCGGCCTGGCGCAGCACGACCAGGCCGGCGACTTCGCGGCGCAGGCTGGCGAGCCAGCCGTCGGTGCTGACCGAGGCGATGTCGGGCGCGATCGCCTCCAGCCCCTGGCGCAGATCCTCCAGCGTCACCGGCTGGCGCGCGGCGTCGATGACCGCGGCGACCGCCTTGGGTTGCGCGGTGCCGAAGCGGCTGCGCAGCTGCTCCTCGAGATAGCCGAGGCCGACACCGCGATCGAGCGCACGGCGCGCGGCGACGGCGATCAGCAGCCCCTCGGCGCGGCCGGCCTGCGCGGCGGCGGCGTTGGCATCGGTGGTGACGGCGGCGGTGCGCGTCTCCAGCGCCGACAATTGCCCGGCGAGCGTCGCTTCGCGCGAGGCGAGCGCATTGGGGTCGAGCTGCGGGTTGGTCCGCTCGCCATTGGCGTTGAGCGGCAAGGCGGGGTTGTAGTTCACCGGTTCGGGCGTCGCCTTTTGCGCGCTTGTCGTCCCGCCCAGCCAGGGGACGTGGCGCATCAGATAGCCGGTCAGCACCGCGCCCGCGACGAAGGCCAGCGCGATGATCGCCAGGAAGACGCCGGTGCGCAGGCCCTGCGCTCCGCGGGCGCCGGACGGCGGATCGATCGGCACGTAATCGCTCATGGCGCCTTATCCCCGCCCCCCGCCGCAGGGTCAATCGCTGGCGTGCATGCCGCCGCCCCGACCCGGCACAGGGCGGCGTCGGTGGGGGTGTCGGCGGTAAGTGCAAGTACCCAGCCGTCGCCGGCCGCGGCACGGACCGCGGGGCTGAGCGCGGCGATGCCGATGGCGCTGCGGTCGGGCAGCAAGGCTGCGACGCGGGCGGCGGCGCGGACCGAATGGAGCAGGACGATGCGGTGTTGCGCGGCGCTGGCAAAGGCGGCGGGGTCTGCGGCGATCGTGTCACTGGCGTAGACGATGCGCGTCGGGTGGCCGCTGTCGATGTGGTCGCGGCCGGCGAGGTGGAGGGGGCGGGTGAAGCTGGCGGCGGCAAGCGCCTCGGCGACGCCGCCGGTGCCGACGATCGCGACCGTGAGGCCGGCGGTGCGCGCTGCCTCGGCGGTCTGCGCGCCCACCGCAATGACGGGCAGATGCGCGAGGCGCGCGAGGGTGGGGGCGGCGTGGCGCACCGCATTGGCGCTGGTGATCAGCAATGCGTCATGGGCGGCGGGATCGGGGGCATCCCACGGCACCGGTGCGGTCGCGAACAGGGGGAGGGCGGCGGCGTCCACGCCCAGCGTGCGCAGGCGGGCGAGGGTGCGCGTGCTGCCCGGTTCGGGGCGGACGACCAGCACGCCCGAGAGCGCGATGCCCGTCACGGCGCGAACAGGCTGCGGACGCTGGAGGGGGCGCGGGCGAGCAGGTCGGCGGCGAGTTCCGCGGCGACGAGCGCGCCGTCGGTGCCTTCGCCGGTGCCGTCAACGAACAGGCTGCCATCCTCGGCGATCAGTTCGGCGCGCAGGGTGAGCATCTCGCCCGACAAAGCGGCGAGCGCGGCGACGGGGGAGTGGCAGTCGGCGCCCAGTGCGGCGAGCAGCGCGCGCTCCGTCAGGACGCAGGCGCTGGTCGCGGGATCGTCGATCGCGGCCACGGCGACCATCGCCTCGTCATGGCTGGTCAGCACCTCGATCCCGACGGCGCCTTGCGCGGGGGCGGGCAGCATCTCGTCGGTCGGGATCGCGCGGCCGACGCCGTCACGGCCCAGCCGGTCGAGCCCGGCGGCGGCGAGCAGGGTGGCGTCCGCCTCGCCCGCCGCCAGCTTGGCGAGGCGGGTGTCGACGTTCCCGCGGAACAGCACGACCCTGAGGTCCGGGCGCAGCCGCAGCAGCTGCGCGCGGCGGCGCGGCGAACTGGTGCCGACGACGGCGCCGCGGGGCAGCTCCGCGACGCTGTCCGCGCCGATCAGCCGGTCGCGCACATCGGCGCGCGGCAGCATCGCGGCGATGCGAATCTCGGGCGGCCGGATCGTTTCGACGTCCTTCATCGAATGGACCGCGGCGTCGATCTCGCGGGCGAGCAGCGCGCGGTCGAGTTCCTTGGTCCACAGTGCCTTGCCGCCGATCTCGGCGAGCGCACGGTCCTGTACGCGGTCGCCGGTGGTGCGGATGACGACGAGGTCGATCTCGTCCGGTGCCCAGCCGTGGGCGGCGCATAAAGCGTCGCGGACCATATTGGCCTGGGTCAGCGCCAGCGGCGATCCGCGCGTGCCGAGTTTGAACCTGATCGCCATCGTTTCATCCATTCACACCCTCACCCTTCCGGCGCTGCGCGCCTCCCTCCCTCTCCCGCCGGGAGAGGGAAGAGCCGCCAAAGACGGCGAAGGGTGAGGGTGTTTCCAATCCTGCCGCCAGCCATGCCCAAACCCCCACCCTTCGACAACCTCCGTGCGGCGCGATAGAAGGCCGGCCATGCCCCCCCGGATCATCCTCGGCCTCGAATCTTCGTGCGACGAAACCGCCGCCGCGCTCATCACCAGCGATCGGCAGGTGCTCAGCCACCGACTTGCGGGGCAGGAGGCGGCGCATGCGCCCTTCGGGGGCGTCGTGCCCGAAATCGCGGCGCGTGCGCATGTCGAGGCGCTGGAGCCGCTGGTCGCGGCGGCGCTCAAGGATGCCGGGCTGCGACTCGATCAGGTCGATGCGATCGCGGCGACCGCGGGGCCCGGGCTGATCGGCGGCGTGATGGTGGGCCTCGTCACCGGCAAGGCGTTGGCCCATGCGGTGGGCAAGCCGTTCGTCGCGGTCAATCATCTGGAGGGGCATGCGCTGAGCCCGCGGCTGTCCGACCCGGACCTCGCCTTTCCCTATCTGCTGCTGCTGGTATCGGGCGGGCATTGCCAGCTGCTGCTTGTCGAGGGCGTCGGCCGCTATCGCCGGATTGCGACGACGATCGACGATGCCGCGGGCGAGGCGTTCGACAAGACCGCGAAGCTGCTGGGCCTGGGCTTTCCCGGCGGGCCGAACGTCGAGAAGGCGGCGGCGCTGGGGCAGCCGACCGTGCCGTTGCCGCGGCCGCTGAAGGGATCGGCCGAGCCGCATTTCTCCTTCGCCGGCCTCAAGAGCGCGGTGGCGCGGGCGGTGGGGCATCATGCACCCGAGGATATCGCCGCATCCTTCCAGGCGGCGGTGGTCGATTGCCTGATCGACCGGACGCGGCGGGGGATCGCCGGTGTCGAAGCGACGGCGCTGGTCGTCGCGGGCGGGGTCGCGGCGAACGGTGCGGTGCGCGCTGCGCTGCAGGCGCTCGCCGCCGAGCATGGCCTGCGCTTCGTCGCGCCGCCCCTGTGGCTGTGCACCGACAATGCGGCGATGATCGGCTGGGCGGGGGCGGAGCGCTTCGCCGCCGGGTTGACCGATCCGCTCGATACGCCGGCGCGGGCCAGGTGGCCGCTCGATCCGGGGGCAGAGGCGGTGCGCGGTGCGGGGGTGAAGGCGTGACGCGTGACGCGTGACGGCAATGGCATGATGTCTTATCCCCGTTCGTGCTAAGCCTATCGAAGCACGGCCATCCGCGAACGCTATGCCCGCGGCACGGTGCCCTTCGACAGGCTCAGGGCGAACGGAGTGTGTGAGGTTGGGCGTCCAGGGATGAGCAGCATGAAGATCGGGGTCATCGGCGGCGGCGCCTGGGGCACGGCACTGGCGCAGGTTGCGGCGCATCGCGGCGAACCGGTGACGCTGTGGGCGCGCGAGCCGGAGGTGGTGGCGGGGATCAACGACGCCCACGAAAACCGGCTGTTCCTGGCCGGCGTGCCGCTGTCGCCGTCGATCCGCGCGACGTCCGATTTCGGTGACCTTAATGCAGTTGACGCTCTGCTGGTCGTCGCGCCGGCGCAGCATGTCGGCGGCGTGCTCGCGCAGATCGACGTCGGTACGCGGCCGCTCGTGCTGTGCGCCAAGGGGATCGAGGCGGGGACGCGGCGGCTGGTGGGCGAGGTGGCCAAGGCCGTCCATCCGCAGGCGCCGATCGCGGTGCTCTCCGGCCCGACCTTCGCGCATGAGGTGGCGGCGGGCCTGCCGACCGCGGTGACGCTGGCGGTGGCGGACGAAGCGCTGGGCGAGGCGCTGGCCGCGCGGCTCGCGGCGCCGCACTTCCGCCCCTATGCCAGCCGCGACGTGGTCGGCGCGGAGATCGGCGGGGCGGTGAAGAACGTGCTCGCGATCGCGTGCGGCGTGGTGGAGGGCGCGGGTCTGGGGCAGAATGCGCGTGCGGCGCTGATCGCGCGCGGCTTCGCCGAGATGACGCGCTTCGGCCTGGCGCGTGGCGCGCGCGCCGAGACGCTCGCCGGCCTGTCGGGGCTGGGCGATCTGGTGCTCACCTGTTCATCGACGAGCAGCCGCAATTTCTCGCTGGGGTTGGGCCTGGGGCAGGGGCGCGCCGCGGCGGACCTGCTCGCCGACCGGCGGACAGTGGCGGAAGGTGCGTTCACCGCACCGGTGCTGGCCGAGGCGGCGGCGGAGGCCGGAGTCGACATGCCGGTGACCGCGGCGGTGTGCCGTCTGCTCGATGGCGCCCCCGCGACGGACGTGATCGGTGCGCTGCTCGCCCGTCCGCTGCGCGCCGAGCTGGGCTGATCGCGCCGCAATCCGAACGCTGCATGAACGAGCGCATCGTGCGGACGGGCGTTCGGCGCCCGCTGCGCACGGCTCGGCGTGGCGAAAGGGTGAGTGATGCTTTCCTGTCACAGCGGTGACAAAATGGTATGCAAAGGTATCACTGCGGTATTGACGCCGTCTCCCGGATAGGAAAACTTGTCTGACGTAAAGAGGCTCCATGGTAGCGAGCCTCGGTGAGAGGCAAGGCTATGATTGGGAAGAATGGGGTTTCGCTCGTGGCGCTGGCAGGCAGCCTGGCGATGGTGAGCGCACCCGCGCTGGCACAGACCACCACGACCGACGATACCAATATCGGACAATCTCCGCAGGAAGCCGCCGCCAAGGCCGCGACCGCCGCGGGCGAGACGCCGCCGGCTGCGCAGCCGGGTGGCGATATCGTCGTGACGGGCACGCGCATCGTTCGCCCCAACGTCACCGCCGCCGCGCCGATCACCTCGGTCACCTCCGCCGATATCCGCGCGCAGGCCGCGGTGAACGTCGAGGACGTGCTGAACCGCCTGCCGCAGGTCGCGCCGGACGCGCAGCAGACCTATAACGATTCCGACGGGCGCCAGCGCATCAAGCTGCGCAGCCTGGGCTTCGAGCGCACGCTGGTGCTGATCGACGGCAAGCGCCTGGGCACGCAGAACGGCCAGGACACGGGCATCATCCCGACAACGCTGCTGGAGCGCGTCGACGTGCTGACCGGCGGTGCGTCGTCGGTCTATGGATCGGACGCGGTTGCGGGCGTGGTCAACTTCGTCCTGAAGAAGGATTTCGAAGGGCTGCAGCTCGACGCCAATTACAATTTCTACAATCACAACAACAAGGACACGGTCGTGTCGCCGCTGGCGCGTGCGGCGGGCTTCCCGTCGCCGCGCGGCTGGACCAACGACGGCGGCCGGGCCGACCTGACGCTGACCGCAGGCCATGGCTTCTTCGACGACAAGGTCCATGTCAGCGGCTTCGTCAATTACAAGAACACCGACGAGATCGCGCTGACCTCGCGCTCGAACGCCGGCTGTTACCTGACGCAGCTGCAGCTCAACGGCCCGCTGTCGTGCGGCCTGACGCCGAGCAGCTCGACGAGCGGCCTCATCACGCCGCAGTCGGGCCCGAATGCGGGCGCGCAGCTGGTCAACAACCCCAATGGCACGCGCACCTTCGTGCCGTTCGGCGCGGGCCAGGGCAATGCGTCCAACTATTTCAGCGGCTATGCCTATCAGCGTCCCAGCGAGCGCGTGAACGCCGGCGGCTTCGTGACCGCCGAGCTGGCACCGGAGGCGGAGCTCTACGCGTCGGGCCTGTGGTTCGGCGACAAGTCGTACACCAACTATCCGACGATCGCGAGCGGCACGGTCAACGTGTCCTGCGCCAACCCCTTCCTGTCAGCCAGCCAAGCGACCGCGATCGGTTGCGGCGTCGCGGGTGCGACCAGCGTGCCGGTCAGCCTCGCCTATCGCCTGGGCGAGATGAACGACCGCCCCGACACGTTCGTCAACACCGGCGTGCGCCTGACCGGCGGCGTGCGCGGCAAGGTGGGCGATGCGTGGACCTATGACGTCGGCGGCGTCTATGCGCGCAATCATCAGGATTACATCCCGAGCTTCCGCACCCCTGGCAATCTGCAGAATGCGGTAAACGTCGGCGGCACCGCGGCGAACCCGGTCTGCGCGAGCGGCGCGGCAGGCTGCGTGCCCTTCGACATCTTCAGCGCGGGCAACACCAATCCGGCGCTGATCAACTATCTGTTCACGACCGGCACGTCGCAGACGACGGGGACGTTGTACGACGTGCTCGCCAACGTCAGCGGCGACCTGGGCAAATACGGCATCACCTCACCGTTCGCCGAACAGGGCGTGGCGATCGCGCTGGGCACGGAATATCGCAAGGACACGCTGAAATCGACCGCCGACGCCAGCTATCGCAGCGCGCTGGGCGGCACCGACAGCTATCTCAGCCAGGACGTGTGGGAAGCCAACGCCGAAGTGCAGGTGCCGCTGATCGAGCACAAGCCGTTCGTCGAGCTGGCGCAGGTCAACGGCGGCTATCGCCTGTCGAAGTACAGCAGCAATCCATCGACCTTCAACACCTGGAAGATCGAGGGCATCTATGCGCCGGTGAAGGACATCACCTTCCGCGCCTCGTTCAACAAGGCGCAGCGTGCGCCGACGGTGGTCGAAATCCGGCAGGCGACGAACATCGACTTCGCCGCCGGCGGTGCGGGCACGTTCAACGACTTCTGCGCGCCGACGCCGATCCCCGGCCCCAATGGCGTGACCTATGGCGCGCCGCTCGCCTCGCGTGAGGTGTGCCGTGCGACCGGCCTGTCCGACGCGCTGTATGGCAGCACCAGCCTGTTGTGCAGCAACGGCACGACGCCGAACGGCACCGCGGCCTGCACCGTCCGCTCGGGCGGCTTCACCGCCGATCCGGAGACGGCCTATACCCAGACCTATGGCCTGGTGCTGAAGCCGCGGTTCGTGCGCGGCCTGGTGTTCTCGGTCGACCGGTATCGGATCAAGATCGACAACTCGCTGGGTTACAACGATTACAGCTATTACACCGATGGCTGTCTGCGCTCGGGCGGCGACCAGTTCTTCTGCCAGGGCATCGTTCGCAACGCGAACGGCACGTTGTTCTCGAACGCGGCGAATAACCCGACGACGGGCTTCATCCGTCAGGGCACCAGCAACTATTACACCTCGATCGCGCGTGGCTATGACTTCCAGGCGCAATATCCGATGGAGCTGGGCAGCGCGGGCCGCATCGACTGGAGCTTCAATGGCTCGCTGACCACCTTCGCCGGGGGCCAGGATTCGCCGGTGCAGCCCGAGCGCAACTGCGCGGGCTATTACGGCAACGGCTGCGGCCAGCTGATCCCGAAGTGGAGCCACGGCCTGCGCGCGACCTATACGACCGAAGGGCGCGGCTTCAGTGCATCGTTCAACTGGCGCTATGTGGGGTCGCTGACCAACGCCGACAATTCGGGCGATCCCGCGATCGGCGGCACGGCGGCGCGTGCACGGACGAGCTATTACCGGGTCGCCCCGGCCAATTACTTCGACCTCGCGCTCAACTTCGCGATCGCCAAGCAGTTCTCGCTGCGCCTGATCGCGAACAACCTGCTCGACAAGGCGGCGCCGATCGTGCCGGATTCGTACAATATCAGCCTGGCCCGCGGGAACACGATCCCGCAGCGCTATGACTCGCTGGGTCGCAACATCGCGATCGGGACGACGATCAACTTCTGATCGGTGCGTTCGGTATGAGAAAAGGCCCGTCGGAGCGATCCGGCGGGCCTTTTTTTTGTCACGCTACCCCCCTTCTTCGTCATTCCCGCGAAGGCGGGAATCCATAACCTCGGACGTTTCGGCTGGAGGCGCGAGGAAAGCGTGTCTGGATTCCCGCCTTCGCGGGAATGACGGAGGGGGTGTGGGGGTGGGTGTGGGCGTGGGTGTCGAGCGCGCGCCTTATCGTGCCAGTTCGCGCCAGCCGATGTCGCGGCGGCAGAAGCCGTCGGCGAAGTCGATCGCGTCTACGCCGCGATAGGCCGCGTCGCGGGCGGCGCGGATGTCGGGGCCGGTGGCGGTGACGGCGAGGACGCGGCCACCGGACGCTGCCAGCGTATCGCCGGACTGCTTCGTGCCCGCCTGGAAGACGATTGCGCCGGTCGCTTCCGCCGCATCGATGCCGCGGATCGCGCCGCCGGCCTTGGGCGTGCCGGGATAGCCCGCCGCGGCGAGGACGACGGTCATCGCGATGTCGTCCGACAAGGCGATGTCGCCGAGCATCGCGAGCCGGCCTTCGGCGGTGGCGAGCATCACCGCGAGCAGATCGCCTTGGAAGCGCATCATCAGCACCTGGCATTCGGGGTCGCCGAAGCGGGCGTTATATTCGATGAGCTTCGGCCCCGTCCGGGTCAGCATCAACCCGGCGTAGAGGACGCCGCTGAACGGCATGCCTTCCTCCCGCATCGCCTTGACGGTGGGCGCGACGATCTCGGCGATCGCACGCTCCTCCAGGTCGGGAGTGAGGACGGGGGCGGGGCTGTAGGCGCCCATGCCGCCGGTGTTGGGGCCGGTATCGCCCTCGCCGACGCGCTTGTGATCCTGCGCGCTGCCGAACGGGAGGAGCGCGGTGCCGTCGGTCAGGACGAACAGGCTGGCCTCTTCGCCCTCCAGGAATTCCTCGAGCACGACGGGGGCGTCACCCTGCGCGAACATCGCGTCGAACGCCTGCGCCGCCTCTGCCTCGCTGGTCGCGATCACCACGCCCTTGCCCGCGGCGAGGCCGTCCGCCTTGATGACGACGGGATAGCCGAAGGTCGCGGCGAGGGCGGCCTCCGCCTCGGTGCGCGAGGTCACGCGGACATAGCCGGCGGTCGGGATGTCGGCGCGGCGGCACAGATCCTTGGTGAAACCCTTCGACCCTTCCAGCTGCGCGGCGGCCTTGTCGGGGCCGAAGACGGGGACGCCTGCGGTGCGCAAACTGTCTGCAAGCCCATCGACCAGCGGCGCTTCGGGGCCGATCACGACCAGGCCAATCGCTTGCGCCCGCACGAAATCGATCACCGCGGCGTGATCCGTCGCGTCGAGGGCGACGCACGTCGCATGCTGCGCGATGCCGGGGTTGCCTGGCGCGGCATAGAGCGTATCGAGGGTCGGCGATTGCGCCAGTTTCCACGCCAATGCGTGTTCGCGGCCGCCTGAGCCCAGCAGCAGGACGTTCATGCCAGAGTTCCTATCCGATACCGATGATGCCCGGCTGCTAGCCGAGGAGCGCCCCGGCGACAACGCGCTCGCGCTGTCGGTGGGCGAGCTGAGCTTCAAGCTGAAGCGGATGGTGGAGGGCGAGTTCGGCCACGTCCGGCTGCGCGGCGAGATTTCGGGCTACAAGCGGGCCGCCTCGGGCCACGTCTACCTAGCGCTGAAGGACGATGCCGCGGTGATCGACGGCGTGATGTGGAAGGGGCAGGTGAACGCGCTCGCCTTTGCGCCGCAGGACGGGATCGAGGTGATCGCGACCGGCAAGCTGACCACCTATCCCGGCCGGTCGAAATACCAGATCGTCATCGAGCGGATGGAGCTTGCCGGCGCGGGTGCGCTGATGGCGCTGTTCGAGAAATTGAAGGCCAAGCTGGCGGGCGAGGGGCTGTTCGATCGCGAGCGCAAGGTGGGCCTGCCCTATCTGCCGCGCACGATCGGGGTGGTGACGTCGCCGACCGGCGCGGTGATCCGCGACATCCTGCACCGGCTGGAGGATCGCTGCCCCAGCCATGTCATCGTCTGGCCGGTGAAGGTGCAGGGGCAGGGTGCTGCGGAAGAAGTGGCGGCGGCGGTGCGCGGCTTCGATGCGATCCCCGCCTATGGCCCGGTGCCGCGACCCGATCTCGTCATCGTCGCGCGCGGCGGCGGCTCGATCGAGGATCTGTGGGCGTTCAACGAGGAAGTGGTGGTGCGCGCGGTCGCGGACTGCACGATCCCGATCATCTCGGCTGTGGGACATGAGACCGACACGACGCTCTGCGATTTCGCCGCCGACCTGCGCGCGCCGACGCCGACTGCGGCCGCCGAGCTGGCGGTGCCGGTGCTCGCCGACCTGCGCTACACGATCCAGAGCCATGGCAGCCGGACGCAGCGGTGCGCCAACCGCTATGTCGAGCGCGGGCGCGAGCGGCTGGCCGCGCTCGCCCGGCTGCTGCCGAAGCGCGAGGCGCTGCTGGGGCCGCAGCGGCAGCGCGCCGACGACGCCGGGCAGCGACTGGACCGGGGGCTGGAGCGGCGGGTGACGCTGGCGCGCGGCAGTCTCGATCGATCGGCGGGGGCGCTGCGGCCGGCGGTGCTGGAGCGACAGGTGGAGCGCGGGCGCGAGCGGCTGGCGGCGACGTGGCGGCTGGTACAGTCGCTCAACCCCGATGCGGTGCTGGACCGTGGCTATGCACGGGTGACGGCGCGCGACGGCACGACGCTGTCCTCGGCGGCGGCGGTGCGCGTGGCGGGGGCGGTGACGCTGCGCTTCCGCGACGACAGCGTCGATGCGGTGGTGGGCGATGAGGCGCCGGCGCCTGCGCCCGCCCCCGTATCCCCCAAGGTTGAGCGCCTCAAGGTTGAGCGCAAGGCGGCGCGCGCCTATGTCGCCCCCACGCCCGACCAGCCGACGTTATTGTGACGGCTGGGCTCTGATACGGACACAAGACATGCTCGTTTCCAATTCCGACCGGCCCGCGCGGCTGCACTATATGGCCAATGGCTTTCGCGTGCTGGCGCCCGGCGACCATGTCACCTGCGCGGTGAGCGGGGCACGCGTGCCGATCGACCTGTTGCGCTATTGGAGCGTCGCCAAGCAGGAAGCCTATGCGACGGCCGCGATCGCCAGCGAGGCGATGCGCCCGCAATGAGGCGTGCCGGCGGGCGAGGCGGCCTGTTGCTCGCGCTGATCCTTGGTGGGGCGGCACCCGGCGTGGCGCAGCAGGCGCCGATCGTGCGCGGCGCTGGACCCTTGCCGGCCGGCGCGTCCGCGCTGCGGCTGGAGGGGACACCGATGCAGGGCGCGCTGGTACGCGGCCATGCCCGCCCCGGCACGCGGCTAACGCTGGATGGGCATGACGTGCCGGTCGCAGCGGACGGCACGTTCGTCCTCGGCTTCGATCGGGATGCACCCGCCACAATGCGGGTCGCCGAGCATTTTACGGGCCCCGCCGGCACCCCGCTGGTCGTGACCACGGCGCTGACCGTCGCGCCGCGCGCGTGGCGGATCGAGCGGCTCAACACTTTGCCCCGGTTTCCGGCGCCCGATCCGGTGATGGCGCAGCTGCGCCCGCCCGAACTCGCGCAGATCGCCGCGGCGCGCGCGATCGAGACCGACGCGCAGGGGTGGCGGCAGCGTTTCGTCTGGCCGGCGATCGGCCGCATTTCGGGCTGGTTCGGGTCGCAGCGCGTCTATCGCGGCGAGCCGGGCGCCTATCATTCGGGCACCGACGTGGCGCTGCCGGTGGGCGCGCCCGTCGTCGCGCCGGCGGACGGCGTCGTGATCCTGGCCGCGGATCATCCCTTCACTCTGGAGGGCAATCTGCTGATGATCGACCACGGCATGGGGCTGAACAGCGCCTTCCTGCACCTGTCGCGCATCGACGTGGCCGTGGGCGATCACGTCCGCCAGGGGCAGGTGATCGGCGCGGTCGGCAAGACCGGGCGCGCGACCGGTCCCCATCTCCACTGGAGCCTGCGCTGGCGCGATGCGCGCCTCGACCCGATGCTCGTCGCGGGGGCGATGCCGGCCAAGTAAGCCGGCTTTTTTGACGATCGAATGAAGACGCGCGCGCTCGCAGGGCGCGCGGCCGCGGAACCGCGTGCCGCACAGGCAGGGCATAGTAGATGTCCTATCCTTTTCGACTAGACGATAGAGACGGGTGACGGTTTGGGAGGGCCCAAACCAGGTCATTAGGTCAGCATACGTCCAATTTGCCCCGTCGAGCAGAGACAGGCTTTGCAGGCCGGACGATGTGGGTGTTCCGCCACACCCGGCGACATAAATCTATGATAAAAAGCCGTTTCGGAACAAATTAGCCGGTCGGTGAACTAAGATGCCTGTCAGCGCGTTCTGCCCGTTACCGGGCAGAATTCCCGATCCGGCCTGCCATGCAGGGCAGGCATTGTGTCATTTCGGCGACACCGGCGCGCAAAGATGAGCCGCGGATGAATGACGGCTTTACACCCTAAATACGTGAACGCATTCCTGTCCCATGTCCTTTGGAAGCCGAATGCGGCTTGAGGGGGCTTGGCCATGCCTGGAACCGGCACCGTCACAACGGGCCGGCCATCCGGGTCAAGCGAGGGAAGACGATGACCACGATGTACCGCTTTACGCGAAAGGCGGCCCTGCTCGCCGCCGCGACGCCGTTCGTGCTGCTGTCCGCCGGCGTTGCCGCGGCGCAGACCACCCCGGCTCCGCAGCCGACCACCGATTCGTCGGATCAGACCGCAGCCGCCGCACCGCAGACCCCAGCCCAGCCGCAGGAAGCGTCGACCGGCAACGACATCGTCGTCACCGGCTCGATCATCCGCGGCGCCGATGCCGGCCCGTCGCCGGTCAGCACGATCACGACCGAGAACCTCGACGTGCGCGGCATCAACACCGTGCAGGCGGGCATCCAGGCGCTGTCGTCGAACAACGGCCCGGCGCTGACCAACTCGTTCACCGCCAATGGCGCATTCGCTTCGGGTGCGTCGTCGGTGTCGCTGCGCGGCCTGTCGACCAACTCGACGCTGGTGCTGTTCGACGGCCTGCGCGCCGCTTACTATCCGCTGTCGGATGACGGTTCGCGCAACTTCGTCGACCTCAACACCATCCCGGACGACATCGTCGAGCGCGTCGACGTGCTGCGCGACGGCGCCTCGTCCAGCTATGGCGCGGACGCGATCGCGGGCGTGGTCAACATCATCACCAAGCGTTCGTTCCAGGGCATCGCCGGCCGCGTCGAAGCGGGCATTGCGGAGCGTGGCTATAACGCCAACCAGCGCCTGTCGCTGACCGCCGGCACCGGCGATCTCGATGAGAAGGGCTATAACGCCTATATCAGCGGCTTCTATTATCGCAGCGAAGGCGTGAAGGCGTCGTCGCTGCCGGCGCCGTATAACACGAGCGACGAGCGCAGCCTGTGCAGCAACCGCACCGGGACCACGGTGTGCGGTCCGAACAACATCGCCAACAGCGTCGGCCCAAACGGCACGCTGCCCGGCTTCTCGATCGGCACCGGCAACTTCTACGTCCGTCCGGCCGATGCGACCAACACGACCGCGTTGGGCCGCTATCAGTTCCTGAACCCGGCGCTGGGCTGCGTCGTCGGTACGCCCTACAACCTGACCGCGACCGACCTCGCCAACAACCCGACCGCACCGGGCACCGTCTGCCAGGTCGACACCCAGAACCTGTACGGCAACGTGACCCCGGACATCGAACGCTTCGGCGGTTCGGCCAAGTTCACCGCCAAGGTCGGTGATACGTCGGAAGCCTATTTCCAGGTCAACTTCCAGCAGTCGACGTCGAGCTACACGGGCGTTCCGGCGACGATCCGCGCCAACGCTCCGGCGGGCATCCTCTTCCCGCAATATTCGACCTCGCAGGGCCCGACGCCGTCGATCGATCCGCGTTCGGCGATCCTGGCGCTGCCGGTCTACATCTGCCCGCGCGGTACGACCGCGGCCTGCACCGCGGCGAACGGCACGCTCAACCCGAACAACCCGTTCGCAGGGCTGGGCCAGGTGGCGCGCATCGTCGGCACGCTGGCCAATGAGCGTGAGTTCAACGAGACCCGCAGCCGCGTCTATCGCGCCGCGATGGGCATCAACGGCACCATCTTCGGCGACGTCGACTATCGCGTCGACGCGACCGCGATGCACACGGACCTGCGTCGTCGCACCGACGGCTACGTCTACATCCAGCACCTGCTCGATGTGATCAACGACGGCAGCTACAACTTCCTCAACCCCGGCCAGAACAGCCAGGCGGTGCGCGACTATCTGACGCCGCAGTTCATCAACAACAGCTCGTCGGATCTGTACCAGGCGCAGTTCACCCTGGGTAAGGCGCTGATGGCGCTGCCGGGTGGCGACCTGCGCGTGGCGCTCGGTGGCTCGATCTTCTACGAAGCGGTCGACGCCCCCAGCGGCAACCCGGACACCAACGGCCCGACGCAGCGCTATTTCCGCCTGAACGCCTTCGGCACCAGCGGCAACCGCACCGTCACCTCGGCCTTCGGCGAAATCAACGCGCCGATCCTCGACCAGCTGACGCTGAACGCATCGGGTCGCTACGACCATTATTCGACCGGTCAGAGCGCGTTCTCGCCGAAGTTCGGCGCGATCTTCAACCCGATCCGTCAGGTCACCGTGCGCGGCACCTATTCGCGCGGCTTCCGCATCCCCTCGTTCGGCGAGGCGAACGCCCTGCCGACGACGGGTTACGTGACGCAGCAGCTGTCGAGCATTCCGGCGGCGTTCCTGGCGCAGTACACCAATCGCGGTTCGACCACGCCGTGCTCGGCTGCGGCACCGACCGCCTGCTCGTCGTACATCACGGCCTATTCGATCGGTCAGACCACGCTGGCATCGCCGAACCTGCAGCCTGAAAAGTCGCGCAGCTTCACCGCCGGCATCAAGTTCGAGCCGATCCGCAGCCTGTCGTTCACGGTCGATTACTACAACATCCGCAAGACCGGCGCGATCACCACGCCGGATCTGTCGCCGGCGATCGCGGCCTATTATGCTGGCACGGCGATCCCCGCCGGGTTCGACGTCATCGCCGACGCGGTGGACGTCAACAACCCGACCGCCAAGCCCAAGATCGCGTTCGTCCGCTCGCAGCTGATCAACGCGCAGACGATCAAGTCGGAAGGCATCGATTTCGGCGCCAACGGCTTCGTCAACTTCGGCAACGTGAAGTGGACCACGGCGCTGAACGCCAGCCTCATCCTGGAGCTGAGCACCACCGTCGACGGCGTGCGCCAGACCTATGTCGACACGCTCGGCAACTTCAACCTGACGGCCGGTTCGGGCACGTTCGAGTGGAAGGGCAACTGGGCCAACACGTTCGACTTCGGCGATTTCGCGCTGACCGGCACCGTCAACTACACGTCGGGTTACGACCTGTCGGCGATGGACCAGGGCGACGCGTACAAGGACTGCGGTCAGGCACCGGCCTATTTCGGCTGCCGCGTGAAGAGCTACATCACGGCGGATGCGAACGCGACGTTCCGGGTGAACGACAAGTTCTCGTTCTATGTGAACGTGCTGAACGTCTTCAACCGCCTGCCTCCGATCGATCCGGTCACGTACGGCGCGTATCTGTACAACGCCGTCCAGGGCGGCGACGGCATCTTCGGCCGTCAGTATCGCGCGGGCGTGAAGTTCGGCTTCTAAACGCCGCTACCCTGCCCCTCTGCGGAGGGGTGGCGACTCAAGGACGGGGCGGCTCTGCAGGGCCGCCCCTTTTTTTTGTCAGCGGTGACGCCCAATCAGGGTGAACTAGTCGACGATCGCAAAGCGCGAAGCTGCTTGGGCTTTAGAGCGGGCGCCGTGCATCTGGGATGCAAGTGAAGGAAACTAGGCTTGCCCATAAAAAAGGCGGCCTTCGAACCGAAGGCCGCCTTAGTACTTTAGTCGGTGTTAGATCAGAATTTGATGGTGGCGCCGGCGTAGAACATGCGCCCATAGAGGTCGTAAGTATCTGCCACGGTCTGCGTGCCAGGCCACGTTACGGGATTCGTATCCCCGAACATCGGCGGCTTCTTGTCGAACAAGTTGTTCACGCCGACATATAGTTCCATCTTCCGGCCCTCGCCCACTGCAATCTTGCCCTGGACGTTATGATACCAGTAGGCGGGGATCGGAGTGATGACCGTCGTGCTGCCATCCAGGTTGTCCTTCAACGGACCAAGATAGTCGACACGATAATTCAGCTGGTAGCGTTCCGTGCCCAGCGTGAAATTGCCGGTAACCCTGTCCTTGAACCCCGAGCCGAGGCGACCGCAGCTGTAGCAGTTTGCTTGGCCGAGTTCGTTTTGCACCGGACCGCCCGGGAAAGGAGTCTGCTGCTGATCGAAGCGGTGGTTATAAAGCACGTCGATATCCAATCGCGTCCCACCGAGCGGGATCGAATAGCGACCTTCGACGTCAAGACCTGAAACAAGGTAGGACCCCGTATTCAAGTTCAATGCGTTTACGCGGGTGATGAAGCCGTTCGCATCGCGGATGACGTTGTTACAGAATAGCGGCTGGCCACCGGTGAAGCATTGCGAAACCGAAACCTGCTGGCCGATGATCCCAATCGCGTTCTTTACCTTGATGCGATAATAATCGACCGTCAGGCTGAAATTGCGGATCATAGTCGGCGTGATGACGGCGCCCGCGGTGATCGTGTCGGCGGTTTCCTGCTTCAGGTTGCGATTACCACCTAGCAGCCCGTCAATCGTTTGGATCTGAGACGTGCTGTACTGGAAGCTGCCGCGCGATGCGACGGTCGCTGCAATGCCCGGGATCGCAGAGCAACCTGCGGGTAGCGGCACGGTCTTTGCCCCATCGCCGTTGCCCTGTGCCTGATCACAGGGATCGTTTACGGCAGGGAACGTCTGGCTGAGCGATGCGAACAATTCGCCGATATTCGGCGCGCGCGTGGCGCGGGCGAAGACGCCGCGGAAGCGGATGTCAGCGGTCGGCGCATAGGTCGCACCGGCCTTGAAACTCCACACTCCACCAATGGTGGAATAATCCGCATAACGCGCTGCCCCCTCTATTCCGAGGTAATGGAGGCCCGGACGGTCTTCGACGATCGGTGCGACGACCTCGACGAAGCCTTCCTTAACGTTGAATTGGCCTTGGGTGTTCGTGATTTGATTGCCCGACGACAACCCGGCCTGCGTGAACGGATCGAAGACCTCAGAGCTTTTCTCGTGGCGATATTCACCGCCGAAGGCCACGGCAACCGGGCCGCCCCACAAGGAGAACAGGTTGCCGCTGATGCTACCGGAGACGACGTCTTGGTTGACCTTCGCCAGGTAATCGAACGTCACGTTCGAGCCGTTCTTCAGTTGGACGACGTTACCATCGACCAACGTCACGTTGGTGGTCGGGCCGGTATAAGTCTGCAAGAAGCGAGACGCGGCGGCGCTGGCGGTATTATACCCGAAAATGTTGATGGGAACGCAGCCCGCGGCCCGCGCTGCGGCATTCGAACAGCGAACCTGACCGTCCGGCCCGATTTCGTTGCTCAGTGCGGCGCCATAGTTCGGCGTATAGATAGCCTGTGCCGTCGTGTGGTCACGGCTTTGCGAGTGTTCGTAATACAGATCGTACGACCACTTGCCGCTGCCGCCGATATCGCCCTTTACGCCCAATACGCCGCGGTAGAAATCGCGATCGTTCTGATTGCTACGGCTGAAGATGTCGTTCGAACGGCGACGGAACTGGATCACGTTGGTGCCGTTCGCAATGGCCGCGGCACGGACCGCCGCCGGAACGTAAGGGCTGGTGATCGGAATGCCGGCATAGGCCGAACCGTCGAAGTTCAGCGCAGCACCAGGGCCGCTATTCGCAATTGCAGACGGTTCGAGCGATGCGTTGGAATTGGTGTGAACGTATTCGCCCTCGGCATAAACCTTGAACGCATCCGAGAAGTCGTAGTTGCCCAGGAAGGTCCCTTGCAGTCGTTCAACCGGCACCGACAGCAAGCGGTCGCCATTGCGGTTGTAGCCATCAATATTGGCGCCCTGATAGCCCTTCAGCGCGTTGTTGCCATCGAAGGTGAAGGTTCGACCGGTCGCCGGAGAGAAGGTCGTCTGGGTAGCCGGATTGCTGACATCGAAGAGCCCCTGCGCTGCGTAGGAGCTGCGGTTTGGTACGTCCTTGGCCGAAAAACTGCGGTTGCGAGACGGTAGCCCATGGTCGTTGTCGTAGCTGAAATTCGCAGCGACATGGCCGCGATCATCGGCAAAACCATGACCGGCGGTGATCGATACGTATTGGCGCGGTGCATCGCCCTTGTCCGAGATGGTGTTCTGCGCACGGACGCGCAGCCCCTCGAACTTACGGTTGAGGACAAAGTTTACGACGCCGGCGACGGCTTCCGATCCGTAGACGGCGGAGGCACCGCCAGTGACGACCTCGACGCGTTCGATCAGGTCGGTCGGGATATTGTTGACGTCGACAGCGGACGAACCCGCGATACCGAGCGATCTGCGCCCATCGATCAGCACAAGGGTGCGCGACGCGCCCAGGTTGCGCAGATTGACGGTGGCCACGCCGTTGCCGGTGTTCGAAAAGTTCGAGCTGGTGCGACTGACGTTCTGGCCCACCGCAGGCAGGGTGGCCAGAACATCCTGGATATTCGACGCGCCGGTATCCTGAATCCTCTCGGCGCCAATGGTTACGACCGGCACCGATGCCTGTAGGTCGGGTCGCGCGATGCGGGATCCGGTAACGACGATATCCGTAGATGCTGCGGCGGTTTGGTCTGGCTGTGCTCCTGCGGTTTGTCCGGTGGTTTGCGAGGCAACTGCCCCGCCGGTCTCCTGAGCAACAGCCGGCATGGCATAGGCCGTGCCTGCCAGAATCGTCGTCACCAGGAAAATGTTACGCGACCGTTTAATCACTGTGTTCCCCTCTTGTGGCCAATGCCATGATCGCCTTCGCAATCGCAGCATGATCCGCCGAGGGTTGCAGGCCAGCAACCCCATCGCAAATGACAGAGCTGTCACATCGAAAGATTGCTGGCCGAGTGTATCAATTTTGTTACAGACGTTGTTGCCAATTCGATTGGGGAATTTCGCGGTCGCGGCCGACTAATCTACTGTCACTATTAGCTTTCCATCTCCCTCATCCACCTTCACCGTCGACCCGTCCTTCACCTCGCCGCGGAGGATCGCTTCGGCGAGGGGGTCCTGGAGGTGGCGTTGGACCGCACGGCGTAGGGGTCTTGCGCCGTAGACGGGGTCGTAGCCGACTCGGCCGAGCCATTCGCGGGCCGCATCGGTGAGTTCCAGCGTGATCTTGCGATCTGCCAGAAGTTTCGCGACGCGGGCGACCTGGATGTCGACGATCGGGCCCATGTGGCCTTGCCCCAGGCGGTGGAAGAGGATGATCTCGTCCAGCCGGTTGAGGAATTCCGGGCGGAAGTGGGCGCGGACGATGTCCATCACCTGCGGTTCGACGCTGTCGACCGACTGGCCGTCCTCGAGGTTCGCCAGATACTGGCTGCCGAGGTTGGACGTCAGGATGATGATCGTGTTGCTGAAGTCGACGGTGCGGCCCTGGCCATCGGTCAGGCGGCCGTCGTCGAGGACTTGCAACAGCACGTTGAAGACGTCGCCGTGCGCCTTTTCCACCTCGTCGAACAGCACGACCTGATAGGGCCGGCGCCGCACCGCTTCGGTCAGCACGCCGCCTTCCTCATAGCCGACGTAGCCGGGAGGCGCGCCGATCAGGCGGGCGACGGCGTGCTTCTCCATGAATTCGCTCATGTCGATGCGCACCATCGCGGCAGGATCGTCGAACAGGAATTCCGCGAGCGCCTTGGTCAGCTCGGTCTTGCCGACGCCCGTCGGCCCGAGGAACAGGAAGCTGCCCAGCGGCCGGTTCGGGTCCTGCAGACCCGCGCGGGCACGGCGGACGGCGGTGGCGACGGCGCGCACCGCATCGGACTGGCCGATGACGCGGGCGCCGAGCACCTCCTCCATCTTGAGCAGCTTTTCGCGTTCGCCCTCCAGCATGCGGTCGACGGGCACGCCGGTCCAGCGGCTGACGACGCCGGCGATGTCGTCGGCGGTCACTTCCTCGCGCAGCATCGCGCCCTGCGTTGCGCCCTGAGCCTCGGCGAGCTGCTTTTCGAGCGCGGGGATGCGGCCGTAGGACAGCTCGCCCGCCTTGGCGAGGTCGCCGCCGCGCTGCGCCTGTTCCAGTTCGAGCCGGGCGGCGTCGAGCTGTTCCTTGAGCTTGGCTTCGCCGGCGATCTTGTCCTTTTCCGCCTGCCAGCGCGTGGTCAGTTCGGCCGATTGCTGTTCGAGATTGGCGAGTTCGCCCTCCAGCGTTTCGAGGCGATCGACGCTGGCCGCGTCGGTTTCGCGGCGCAGGCCCTCGCGCTCGATCTTCAGGCGCAGGATGCGGCGGTCGAGGCTTTCGATCTCCTCGGGCTTCGATTCCACCTCCATGCGGATGCGGCTCGCCGCTTCGTCCATCAGGTCGATCGCCTTGTCGGGAAGGAAGCGGTCGGTGATGTAGCGGTTGGACAGTGTCGCTGCCGACACGAGCGCGCCATCGGTGATCCGCACCCCGTGGTGCATCTCATATTTGTCCTTCAGGCCGCGCAGGATGCTGATCGTATCCTCGACCGTCGGTTCGCCGACGAACACGGGCTGGAAGCGGCGCTGGAGCGCGGGGTCTTTCTCGACATATTTGCGATATTCGTCGAGCGTGGTCGCGCCGACGCAATGCAGTTCGCCGCGGGCGAGCGCGGGCTTGAGCAGATTGCCGGCGTCCATCGCACCGTCGGATTTGCCGGCGCCGATCAGCTGGTGCATCTCGTCGATGAACAGGATGATGTCGCCCTCGGCGCCCTTCACCTCGTCGATGACGCCCTTCAGCCGCTCCTCGAACTCGCCGCGATATTTTGCGCCCGCGATCAGCGCGCCCATGTCGAGCGCCATCAGCGTCTTGTCCTTGAGGCCATCGGGCACGTCGCCATTGGCGATGCGCAGCGCGAGGCCCTCGACGATCGCGGTCTTGCCGACGCCGGGTTCGCCGATGAGGACGGGATTGTTCTTAGTACGGCGCGCGAGGACCTGGATCGTACGGCGGATTTCCTCGTCGCGGCCGATCACGGGGTCGAGCTTGCCGTCGCGCGCCGCCTGCGTCAGGTCGCGCGCGAACTTCTTGAGGGCGTCGTAGCGGTCTTCGGCGCTGGCGGTGTCGGCGGTGCGGCCGCCGCGCAGGTCGTTGATCGCGGCGTTCAGCCCTTCGGCGGTGACGCCGGCGGTCTTGAGCGCCTTACCAGCGGCGGTGGTCTGGGCGAGCGCGAGGGCGAGCAGCAGCCGTTCGACGGTGACGTAGCTGTCACCGGCTTTCTGCGCGACCTGTTCGGCCGAATCGAGGACGCGGACGGTGTCGTTGTCGAGACCGGGCGTCTGTTGCGCGCCCGAGCCGCTGACCGCGGGAATCTTCGCGAGCGCGGCGTCGGTGTCCGCGGTGGCGCGGCGCGCGTCGCCGCCGGCCGCCTGGATCAGTCCGGCGGCCATGCCCTGCTCGTCTTCGAGCAGCGCCTTCAACAGGTGTTCGGGCGCAATCCGCTGATGATTCATACGGATCGCGACGGTTTGCGCCGATTGCAGAAAGCCCTTGGCGCGGTCGGTAAACTTTTCGAGGTTCATCACTTACCCCTTCCTAACTGGGCAGGAATGTAGTGTTGCCTTTGTGCAACACAATAGTCGTCGATGGTTTCATCCGACACCGCTTGCCAGTTGTCGGGGCGGGGCTATGCTCGCCGCCGTTCACGTCCATTACGGGACGCTCTCGGGGGGATTGCATGACGACGATCAAATTTGCCGCGCTGGCCGGGGCCGCGACGCTTGCGCTTGCGCTGCCCGCCGTTGCGCAGACCTCGCCCGCGGCGGTGAAGGCCGCGCCGGTGTCGGCGTTGGTCAAGGAAGTGAACATCCCGTATCAGGAGTTCACGCTGAAGAACGGGCTGCGCGTGATCGTTCACACCGACCGCAAGGCGCCGGTCGTCGCGGTCAGCGTATGGTATGACGTCGGGTCGAAGCACGAGCCGCAGGGTTCGACCGGCTTTGCGCATCTGTTCGAACATCTGATGTTCAACGGATCGGAAAATGCCCCGGGCGACTTCTTCGCGCCGCTGAAGCAGATCGGCGCGACCGACCTCAACGGCACGACCTATTTCGATCGCACCAATTATTTCGAGACGGTGCCGACCGGCGCGCTGGACCGTGCGCTGTTCCTGGAGAGCGATCGCATGGGCTATCTGCTCGGTGCGATCACGCAAGGCGTGCTCGACGAGCAGCGCGGCGTCGTCCAGAACGAAAAGCGCCAGGGCGACAACCGCCCCTACGGCCTGCTCGATTATGCGGTGACCGAGGGGCTGTTCCCGACGACGCATCCGTATGGCCATGATACGATCGGTTCGATGGCGGACCTCGACGCCGCCAGCCTGGAGACGGTGAAGAACTGGTTCCGCAGCCATTACGGCCCGAACAATGCGGTGCTGGTGCTGTCGGGCGATATCGATGCCGCGACCGCCAGGCCGCTGGTCGAAAAGTATTTCGGTGCGATCAAGCCGGGCCCCAAGAGCCAATTGCCGGTCGCGCCGGTGGTCACGCTGCCCGCGGCGAAGACGGTGGTGCTGAAGGACCGCGTCGCGGCGGTGATGCTGTCGCGCAACTGGGCGGTGCCGGGCCTGAACGACAAGGACAGCGCGGGGCTGGACGTCGCGGCGGGCGTGCTGGGCGGCATGGCGTCGTCGCGCTTCGCCAACGAGCTGGTGCGCAAGGAAAAGCTGTTCACGCAGCTGAGCGCCGACAACAGCGACTTCGCGCAGATCGGCGTGTTCTCGATCAACGGGCTGGTGCGGCCCGGCGTCGATCCGGCGGTCGCGGCGCAGCGGCTGGACGCGGTGATCGCGGACTTCCTGCGCACCGGGCCGACCGCGGACGAGGTGTCGCGCTACGTCACGGCGACGATCTCGGCGCGGCTGCGCAGCCTGGAATCGGTGAACGGCAAGGCATCGGTGCTGGCGGAGGGCGCGCTCTATTCGAACGATCCGGGCTTCTACAAGAAGGAGCTGGCCGAACTCGCTGCGCAGACGCCGGCGAGCGTCAAGGCCGCGGCGGACAAGTGGCTGAGCCGTCCGGTGCTGGCGGTGAACGTCGTCCCCGGCGCGCGCGACGCCTATGCCGAAGCCAAGGTGCCGCCGAAGGTGGATGTCGTCGCAGCTCCGGAGCAGCCCGCCAAGGGCACGCGCGGCGCGATGCCCGGCGTTGGCGCGATCACCGGCCTTACCTTCCCGAAGATCGAGCGGGCGCGGCTGAAGAACGGCATCGAGATCGTCTATGCGCAGCGCAGCGCGCTGCCGGTGACGCAGGCGGTGCTGAGCTTCGATGCGGGCTATGCGTCGGACGTGCCCGACAAGCTGGGCACGCAGCTCGTCGCGCTGATGATGATGGACGAGGGCACCGACCGGTATGACGCCAACGCGCTCGCCGAGGCGCGCGAGCGGCTGGGCATGCAGCTGAGCGCCTCTGCCAGCAACGATCGCAGCACGCTGTTCATGGGCGTGCCGAGCGCGAACCTGAACGGTGCGCTCGACCTGTTCGCGGAGGTCGCGCGGCACCCGACCTACGCCGATGCCGAGGTCGCACGCTTCAAGGCGCAGCAGGTTGCGGGCATCCAGCAGGAGCTGACCAATCCCGGCGCGTTGGCGCAGCGGATGACGACGCGGCTGCTCGCGGCGGGTACGCCCTATGCCAAGGCGCAGGGCTCCGGCGATCCGGTGGCGGTGGCATCGCTGACCCCCGCCGATCTGCGCCGCTTCGAACAGGCGTGGCTGCGTCCAGACAAGGCGAAGATCTTCGTCGTCTCCGACCGCCCGCTGGGCGAGGTGAAGGCGGCGCTCGACGCGCGCTTCGGCGACTGGCAGGGCATGGGCACGCCCGGCACCAAGACGTTCGGGGGGGCGCAACCGTCGCTCACCCCGCGCATCGTGCTGGTCGATCGTCCGGACAGCCCGCAGTCGATCGTCGTCGGTGCGCAGCGTACCGGGCTAAAGGGCACGGATGATCTGCTGGCGCTCAACACCGTCAACGACGCGCTCGGCGGTAGCTTCCTCAGCCGCTTCAACATGGACCTGCGCGAAGAGAAGCACTGGTCCTATGGCGCGGGCGGACGGTTCCAGGTGTCCGAATATGCCGCGCCCTATGTGATGCAGGCGGGCGTGCAGGCGGACAAGACGGGACCGTCGGTCGCGTCGGCGCGCGACGATGTGACGCAGTTCGTCACGACCAAGCCGATGACCGAAACCGAATATGGCCTGGCGATCAACGGCGCGATCCTGCAGCTGCCCGGCCAGTTCCAGACGTCGCAGGCGGTGCTCGGCGCGATGCAGACCAACGACCTGCTGAAGCGTCCCGACGATTATTATGCGACGCTGCCGACGCGGCTGCGTGCGCTGACGCTGCCCGAATTGCGCAGCGCGGCGGCGCAGACGATCAAGCCGGGCCAGTTCAGCTGGATCGTGGTGGGCGACGCGGCCAAGGTGAAGCCGCAGCTTGACACGCTCGGCCTGCCGGTCGAGGTCATCCCGGCAAGCGCGGTGGCCAATGTAACCCCCTCTACCACCGCGAAATAAGGAGAGACGCGCATGGCCGATGTCGATGGCAGCTGGGATTGCACCGTAAAGTCGCCGCTGGGCGACCAGAACCTGACGCTGACCGTCCAGAGCGATGGCGGCAGCTTCACCGGCACCGCGTCGGGCGCGATGGGCTCGAGCGACGTGTCGGGCGAGGTATCGGGCAACACCATCCGCTGGAAGCAGCAGATGACCGTGCCGATGCCGATGACGCTCGACTGCGAAGCGACCGCCGAGGGCGACACGCTGACCGGCACCGTCGGTGCAGGCGCGTTCGGCAGCTTCCCGCTGAACGGCAAGCGCACCGGCTGATCGTTCGGTTCGTTAGGGTAACGGGCGGCCCGTCTTCCGAGAGGAAGGCGGGCCGCTTTCGGTTTTGGCGGATCGACCGCGGTCAGGCCGCCGTCAGGCGTTTCCGCAAGAAGATGCGGACATTGTCTCGCGGCGAGTTATCGAGCGTTCCGAAGACCTCATAGCCGAGCTTTTCGTAGAAGCCGCGTGCCTGAAATGTGAAGGTCGTCAGCCACGATCCAACGCAGCCGCGCTCCGCTGCCAGCCGCTCGGCGGTCGCCATTAACTGCGATCCCAGGTCTTGGCCCCTCACGGAAGAGGGGGCGACAAGATAGTCGATGAACAGCCAATCGTAGACGGTTTTGCCCCACAAACCTCCGACGATTTCGCCTTCGCTTTCGAGGGTTATCGCGACGGGCCGCGGATCCGCGGGATAGCCGTTTTCGGCATTGAACGTGATCAGCGGGCCAAGGATCGCATCGCGGATCGCGTCCGTTGGTTCTTCGGCGATCTTCATGACAGCATTCATATCGTGGCCCTCCAATTGGCAGAATACCCGTTCACTGAGGGCGGAAGCACGAATGGAATGCCAAGCCCGTCAATCGACGGGCGTCACCGCTTCACCCGCGTCACATGGCCCATCTTGCGGCCCGGTCGGGCGGAGCCTTTGCCGTAGAGGTGGAGGTGGGCGCCGGCTTCCGTCAGGGCGGGTTGCCACGCATCGTCGCCGATCAGGTTTTCGAGGGTCACCTTGCGCCCCGTCAGCGTCGTGGCGCCGAGGGGGAGGCCGCAGATCGCGCGGATGTGGTTTTCGAATTGCGAGGTGTCGGCGCCCTCGATCGTCCAATGGCCGGAATTGTGGACGCGGGGGGCCATTTCGTTGAACACCGGACCGTCGCTACCCACGAAGAATTCGCATGCGAGGACGCCGACATAGCCCAGTTCGTCGGCGATGCGGCAGGCAAGCGCGGTGGCTTCGTCGGCCTGCGCGACGATCTCGGCCGGTGCGGGGACGGTGGAGGTGCGCAGGATCGCGTCGCGATGGACGTTGTGCGGCGGATCGTAGCGGACGCTGACGCCATCCTGGCCGCGAGCGATCAGGATCGAAAATTCGTGGGTGAAGGCGATGAAACCTTCGAGCACCGCCGGGCCGCCGATCGTCGCCCAGGCTTCGGCCGCATCGGCGGCGTCGCGGATCACCGCCTGGCCCTTGCCGTCATAGCCGAAGCGCGTCGTCTTGAGGATCGCGGGATAGCCGATGCGGTCGAGCGCCGCCATCAGGTCCGCCTCGCTGTTCACCGGCGCCCAGGGGGCGGGTCGGCCGCCGACGGTCTCGACGAAGCGCTTTTCGGCGATGCGATCCTGTGCGACGCGCAGCGCGGCCGGGTTGGGATGGACGGGGACGCGCTGGCTGAGCCATTCGACGGGCGTGACGTCGATATTCTCGAACTCGTAGGTCACGACGTCACAGGCGGCGGCGAAGTCGGCGAGGACGATGCGGTTATGATAATCGGCGCGCGTCAGGCTGGAGGCGGTCTGTGCGGCGACGCTTTCGCGGTCGGGGGCGAGGACATGGGTGCGATAGCCCAGTTGCGCGGCGGCGACGGCGAGCATGCGGCCCAGCTGGCCGCCGCCGAGGATGCCGATCGTCGAACCGGGGGGCAGCATCAGGCGGGCTCGTCCGCGACCGCGTCGGTCTGGCGCTGGCGCCAAGCCTGTAGCCGTTCCGACAGCGCGGGGTCGTTGATGCCAAGGATCGCGGCGGCGAGCAGGCCGGCGTTGGTCGCCCCCGCCTTGCCGATCGCGAGCGTGCCGACGGGGATGCCGGCGGGCATCTGGACGATCGACAGCAGGCTGTCCTGGCCCGACAGCGCCTTGCTCTGGACGGGGACGCCGAGGACGGGAAGGTGCGTCATCGCCGCGGCCATGCCGGGCAGATGCGCCGCGCCGCCCGCACCGGCGATCACGACCTTCAGGCCGCGATCCGCCGCCGACTTGGCGTAATCGTACAGGCGGTCGGGGGTGCGGTGCGCGGAGACGACCTTGGTCTCATGCGGCACGCCCAGCTCGGCGAGCACGTCGGCGGCGCCGCGCATCGTGTCCCAGTCGGACGTCGAACCCATGATGATGCCGACCAGCGGAGTGTCCATGGCCGTCGTCTATCGGGGGCGGGCGGCGAGGGCAACGCCCTGGCGCGCGCTTCCGTAGGGGAAGAGGGACAGCATGAGCACCTGAAGGGAAACGTTCGGGGGGTATCGTTTCCGCTTTGGTGGTGATCGAGCATGGCGCTGGGTTGTGGCAGATGATGGGGGTGTAGGCAGGGGGGCGGGATTTGGGTTT
>Ga0209816_1000378_pt1 | contig 35507 bp, 33 predicted proteins | sample CoawatmetaG01DNA_FD_187509 | JGI IMG/M metagenome (GOLD analysis project Ga0209816, IMG submission 187509) | Marine microbial communities from the West Antarctic Peninsula - Coastal water metaG017-DNA (SPAdes) (version 2) | ecosystem: Environmental > Aquatic > Marine > Coastal ...
CCTGACGAAGGATTTACAATGCCACAAATGATGGAAATAAGGGTTGTTTTACCCGCACCATTGGGGCCCAACAAAGCTAAAATCTCACCTTTATTAACCTTCAAATTTATATCATCCAAGGCCACAAAGCCACTGGCATACTGTTTGCGTAAGTTGGTGATTTCAATCATTTGAATATCCTGATAACAGTGCTTTTTTTGTGAGTGTCAATATAACCACTTTGGGTGATTTTGGCCAATAAAAAACCGGCTACAAGAGCCGGTTTTTTAGTAAGCATGGTTAGCTTGGGAAATGCATTACATCATGCCGCCCATATATCATTTATCTGTTTGATTATATTAACTTGTTAATATGGGAATTTTATTGATACCAAACATTATACCCCTACCAACTAAACACTTTCGCTACAAGTTGAAATTTAATGAGATAGTGGCCTTATTTAAAATTTCATCACTTTTCTAAACAGAGTAGTAATTTAACACATATGGAATAAAACTAATCAATGTAGCTCTTAGGTCAACTTAGTCAGCAATTGTTAAAAGCATACTAAATGGAAACCAAAATTTGTGCCTACTCATTGTCTTCTTAGCCACCAAAGCAGCCATTCATATGAATTTTGGCATGACTTTAATAAATCAAAATATTATTATGGGAGTTTGATAAATATACCTGCTATGTACGAAATAGTTCTAAATTTAGTTCAACTTCATCTCCTACCCAAGAGGCATGCTCAGTGTAATCTTGCAGGTTATCGCCTGTTAAACCATGTACTAATACACTTAACCCATGACGTTGTGCTTCAAGCCACGGAATAAATGCCTCAAAATCAACTGATGAAAATGTCATTTGGCAACTCTATTGTGGGTGTGGGCCTATTGGTTTTTGATAAAATCTACCTACTTGTAACATGAATAAGTCACCCGCTCTTTGGCATAACTCAGTAGCAAAATCTATGGTTGCTTGATCAAAGTAAAGGTGGGCGTGGTAATGCTCATGCACATTAATTAGGGAGGTCGATTTATCCATTTAGTTATTCTCCCTTCTAATTTTTATCGTCAAGAGTCAATAATGTTATTTAAATACGAGCAATATTTTCATGTGCATGAGCTAATACTTTAGACTCATCTAGGCCAACACTGCTGCTGTCAATAAAGGTGATATCCGTAATGCCAATGAACCCTAAAACATGTCGTACATAATCAGAAATAAAATCGAGTTCAGTGCCTAATTTAGTCCCACCTGAAACAACAATAATGTATGCCTTTTTATTATTCAATAAACCTACTGGCCCAGCATCAGTATACTGAAAGGTTAATTTAGATCTAACAACTTGGTCTATCAACGCTTTAAATGCGGCTGGGACTCTACACTACACAGAAGTGCATCTTATAAAAATGGTTTATAGCTGTAAGTGGCTGTATGAGCAAGTTAACAGGAGCCCACTTTATAAGTTAGCCGCCATGAATATTGTTAAGCAAGGAAATGCGCACCCTCGCTCAGTTTATGGCTTACTCAGTTAACCAAAATGTGTGTTTGAGCCATGCACAAAACAAAAATTAGAGACTGCGCCCTTCGCTCGCTGCATATTAAAGGTTATATCTAGAGGTGTGAAATATTTTCCTCTAGCTCAATACGAAGCTTGTCCAAAAGTCCGCCAGCAAAACAGAGGGGAAACATTTCCATCACAAACTGATTTAATTAGCGCTGATAATTGCTAAGAAAATCTGGGTTTGTAATGCGTGCTGAAAGAGTATCGCAATATCAGTTCGACAATAGTTGATTACAAATCGATCTCCACAACACCACCCTCTAAAAAAGCTCTACTCTGACAAAGAATTATCGAGTCTTCACGTTGTTTTTTAGATAACACAAAATCTCGATGCTCAACTTCACCAGCAATCAAACCACATTTACATACTCCACAAATCCCATCTGAACATTTCATATCTACGTGAATACCATTTTCCATAAGCACATCAGTAGCAGTCTTATCCGCAGGAATCAACAGTTCCCTACCAGAACGAACCAATTTTAGGGTAAAATCACTATTTTCGTACTTTGGTAGTTCAGGTACAGAAAAATACTCCAAATGCCTTGCCTCATCTGGAAATTTTTGACGTTCGGCGGCTTCCATCACCCCGCTCATATACCGATCTGGACCACAGGTATAGACGTGCCAACCAGATTGATACCCAGCAAGAATACCATCAAGATTCGCCCGTGAGTGTTCATCTGAAAAGTGCAGCGAAACCTTCTCTTTCCAAGGAAAGGTTTTCAGGTCATTGAGAAATCCAGCACTTGAACGACTGGATGCCGAATAATGAAACTCAAAATCAAGACCTTTAACATGACATTCGTGCGCAAAAGCAATCATAGGCGTCACACCAATGCCACCACCCATTAAAAAGTGTTTCGTCCCATCATCTGCAAGTGGGAAGTGGTTAATGGGTTTGGATATGAAAATTTTACGTCCAACTGCAAAAATTTGATGCATTAGTTTCGAACCACCGCGTCCCTCATCCTCTCGCAGTACCGCAATTTGATACTTCGATCGATCTGCAGGATCGCCTGACATCGAATACTGACGGAAAAACTCGGGAGCAACCACCACATCAAGATGAGCCCCAGCCTGCCATTCTGGCAGAAGACTTCCATCCACAGAAACTAACTCATATTTGGTTACCCCATCAGCCATTGACTCAACCTTAGCCACCTCGACCCGAACAACCGGAACGTCACCGTCATTCTTATATTCATGTGCTAACCCATCTGTGTCACCACGATCTAGTCGAGCTTGATACTCCTGAGCGGTAATCATCGCCTGATAAGCTTCGATGCCTTTGTCACGGTCCATTGGAAACGGGAATGGCCATGGATGGGGTGCTAAGTCGGCTGGGTAAACGGCCAGAGTCTGATCTTCATATTTCAAATCCAAATTCGTTTGTAATTCACGATAATTAGCTGGCTCTAGCTCACTGTCAATATACTCAAAACCACCACGAGCATTGACTTTCATGTCCCACCACCAGCGCTTTAGTGGGTTGATCTGCCCGTTTCCGATTAAATCATCCGCTTTGGCCAGCACACCTGCCATGGCCGGCACATTCATGGCTATCCAGCGCAGTGGCTTCTCATGCTCTAGGCCTTCCATGTTCCACGGGCAGGTTTTCATGCAGCGCCCACACATTGCGCCACCTTTTTGATTTATGCGATAGGTCGTACATTTCTGACTATCTGACTTCCATATTTCATAGCCATTAAACATCATCTTTGGCCCGGCAGTGATTGCACCAGAAGGACATTCGCGCGCACATTTATTGCAGGACTCACAAAAATTTTGCATACCAAAATCAATTGGCTTGTCGTGTGCCAACGGCATATTGGTGGTTATCACCCCAGATTTTAGACGCGGGCCAAGAAACGGATTGACAATGACTTCACCAATTCGACTAACCTCGCCCAGTCCAGACAATAGTAGTAATGGTGGCTGCAGTACTTCACCATCAAGATTGGTATGAACTTTTGCGCTATAGCCCAGATTACGAATCTGTTTACCTATCACACCTCCCAGTAATGAAAAGCGCAGATACGCACGCATTGACTGCGTAACGGCAATCCAATCATCACCAGAGGAACCTTCAGTGGTTTCGAAGCCCTGATCAATAATCACGCTAATAGCATTCTCCTGAGTCGGAACGATGGGATCTCCGACTGCATCATGGGAGTACCATGCCCAGTCTGGACAGCGTGAAATACCTACTGCGTCGGCTCCCAAAAAATAACTGGCCGCTTTGATACCTTCAGTATTGCGGGCAGCATCATGTGTGGATTTGGCTATTTGTGCCGCAGAAACACCATCCTGTAACAGTACAAAAGAACCAAGTGGACGACGAATAGCTCGACTAATTGGTGCCTTTTGGGCGAAGTATCCTCCAGTAGCCGCAATCTGATTTGTTTTTCCCATATCACCAAACTGCGAACGGGCGAACATATCAGTACGTTTTGGAACACGGGCAACACGCTCCTCATCAATAAACGTTGTCGTTTTATCAACACGCTTTAGGGTCTCAAAGGGGTGAGCGCCTGCTGCATAGTTACGTTTAGCATAAGGGTCTAGTGTGCGGGCATTCTTTTGCGATCCTATTCCCAGCTTCCAGGACAAACCACCAGTAACTGATTTTGGCTGTTTAGATAATGGTTCCAATGGCTGATCAACACTCATGGAAAAATTAGTCGTAACCGCAACGACCTGAAACCGTTCCCCGACATAAGGGTTAACCAGCTTGCCGTTTTCTACCGTTGCTAACCCAGCGGCCACTGCTAACTGGTTCAGATCGACATCAGAGGATGAACCAGTGTGTGCTTTAGCATCAAAGCCCAGCACCCGAAGATAACCCGCAATAATTATTGCTGTTTCGGAACCTAATAAACAGGCACGTGGAGCCTGTGCATTCGCTATCCATTCATAACCGGGTTCATCTTCTTTTGGGTCCCGGTTAAAATTATAAAGAAAAACAATAGCATGACTATGACCTTCAATTGTCCTTGGCGGCGCTATCATGCTTTCCTTCAAATCCGCCATAATTACATCAATCCCGGCAGCCAGAGTTTTGGTTTGTTTAGACTTCAGGTCCTCGGCTAGACGATCAATCTCCACATTACGGATTGGCTTATCCAACAACATAGATTCATCAAAATGACAAATGCCGGCCATCGGCGCATCCTGAAAATATGCAAAGGATTTTATATGTCGTGCCCGCTCCTCAGGGTCATCTGGACATTTCGCTTTTTCCTTATTAATCAGACCATCACGTATAGCATCCAACATCGCTTGATACTCACCCATCGCATTAACCAGCGAATCTGGTGTATCTTTGTAATCAAAAGTGACTGCTCGCATGGTGGGCACAATTGACAAGTCAGGCATAGTGGTCGATCGGCTCAGCCTTTCCAGTGGGAAGGAACCAAGATAAAAAGGGCGTTTACGATTTGAGAAAATTTGGGCAGTCATATAATGAGGTCGCTGTAAAAGTTAAATAAATGGCAATTTTTCTTTTGTATAGAAAAACGCTCTGAAAACCATGTTAATGTCAAAACCAAACACATTAAGCCCAAAATACGGGTTGATGTATTCCCAAACGACCTCACCTTCTGGCGTAACTTGAAATATGCGCCCACGCACACCTTCACAGATCAGTGTATTTCCACCTGGTAATCGTTGTACGCCTGATATTTGTGGAGAATAAAAAGCGAACGGTGGCGCATCTTCGTATTTCCAGACGATCTCATTGGTGTTCGGATTAATTTCAAGCACTTGAGAACTTGGCAGCATGCCCATCTCGCGGCGCTGAGTGCCATTATTGAACAATAATATATTTCCATTTTCTAACATTTGAGGGTCGTGTTGACCCCCCATCATCGGATGGCGGTACTTCCACAGCCATTGGCCAGATGCTTTATCTATTATGCCTATGGTATGAATCGCCCGAAATGAAACCAGCACTCGATCGTCGCCTATAGGTACAATGGTATTGCCGTGACACCACTCCCAACGAGCCTCACTGACTTCCTGATAATCTTCTTTTGGGTCAAGGTGCTCTATGGCATGCCATTCCCATATACAATTACCTTCCTTGTCAACCTCGACTAATACATCCGCATACATATCTGGTCCGGTGGGCGCAGGATAACCACCGACTACTTGGGCTGCCAGTGCTTCAGGCACCTTTTCGAGTGACAAATAGAGTGCTCCCCCATGAGGCATTTTACGCTGATCGTGGTGATGCCAGATATCTTGATGCCGCCAGATAATGTCCCCTGAAGGTGTCATTTCACGGATTTCGCCTCCTTTAAAAGCAGGCCAAATCCCAAAGCGATTCCAGGTTTCATCCTGCATTTTGGCTCCCATAAACAAATTTCCTTCATCTGTCAGCGAACCATAAAGACCAATGTCAGTATCATGAGCCCATTCATGAACAATCTCACCATCCATGTCGATAATCAGGGTTTTATTGATGCCGCCCGTTTTTCGGGCATCGTGCATCGGGGTGAATAACACATAGCCCTGCTCAGCCTTCGCTAAATTATGCCCAGTCACGCCAGTCTTCAAATAACGTCGAAATGTGGTCTGTGACATGGCTTGGTTTTCATTCATTGTCTGCTACTCCTAAAACTACTTCTTATTTTCCACCATAACGAATACGGTCTTCTTCTCTCTCAAAGTGAATCTGTCGGGCTGGACCAGTGTATTTCGCTGTGATTTCTGGTGGCAAATCAGACTCATGATGTACTGCAACCAAAATTCCTTGTTTCACTGGCTTACCAGTTTCTTTCTTAATATCTGCTTCAGACATAGTGACTCTCTGAGACATCCGCAGTGACCATTGATTGAGGTATTGATACAAAAGGTCAATTACCTCAGAATGATCTAAGCTCTCTCCCAAATCATTAAACTCGTTCGGATCTTCCTGAAGGTCGAACAGCATCGGTCGATGCCCTCCTGCTGAATGCATTAGCTTGTAACGACCATCAAACACCATAAATAGCCGCGCATCCCAGCTTTCTAACTCGAGGGAATAACGCATCGGGGTAATTGAGTAGTCATATTCACTAATCACAAACTGCCGCCAGTTAGCCGGTACTTCTCCCAGTAACAACGGCATTAATGAACGACCTTCCATAATGTGGATAGGTATTTCCCCCTCTGCAATTTCGACAAAGGTCGGAGCAAGGTCAATTTGCTCTACTAATTCATCACAAACTGTGCCCCTAGTCCCATCAAATGCAGAATCAGGGTGACTAATAATAAGTGGTACTTTCACCGAGACCTGATGGAATAAGTCTTTTTCACCCAGCCAGTGATCACCGAGATAATCCCCATGGTCAGATGTCAGTACAATGACGGTGTCCTTATCCTTGCCCGTGGCTTCCAGGTGATCCAGCAGTACACCCAGTTGATCGTCACACTGTTTGATCAACCCCATATAAGCCCCCAATGCTTGTCTACGGGCTTCATCATTTTGGAATGTTTTTGCGATTTTATTGTTAAAAAACGCTTCAAACACGGGATTCGGATTGTCTCTCTCTGAATCATCCCGAATCAGCGATTGGATATGTTCAGGGCCATACATTTCATGATAGGGAGCGGGTACTATATACGGCCAGTGGGGTTTAATGTAGCTGACATGTGCACACCAGGGGCCTTCATTCTCATCGATAAATTTGATGGCCTCACGGGTTAGCCAAGGGGTTTCGCTGTCCTCTTCTTTGATATTAGCGGGCTTGTTGGCATTTTCCAAAAACCAGCCTGAAGCCATCTTACCGTTTTCCACAGAACCATTGGCATAGTCCGTCCAAGGATTTTCACCATCGTAACCCTTGCCTTTTAGATAGCAGTTATAAGCTCCGTCATTATCACCGTAATTATCGGTTACTCCATTACCATGCAAACCATCATCCCGCGCCCAGGGATCGAAACCACACTCAGCCTGTCTTACACCGATGACACTGTTTTTATCAATCCCTAGGCGCGCCATGCCCTCTTCATCGGCAACCATGTGTGTCTTACCAAGTAGCCAACACTCCATTCCGTTTTCACGCAAATGATCACCCAGGGTAATCTCGCCAATCCGTAATGGGAATTTATTCCAGCCCGCACCATGGCTGGAACTATAGCGCCCAGTGTAAGTACTCATACGACTGGAACCACAGACTGGCGATTGAACATACGCATTCGTAAAACGTACGCCTCTTGCTGCGACCCGATCAAAGTTTGGTGTATGAAGGTGTTTATGCCCATAACAGCTGAGGTAGTCGAACCTCAGCTGATCATACATGATGAAGAGGATATTTTTCATAGTTGTTGTTACTCTCCCGACAACTCATCAATTTGATTGATGTAGAAGTCCAGTGCAGCCTGACCATCAACGCCCATAGCACCAACACGCTTAATCCATCTAGCGGAAAAAGGCTTTCCAATTTCTTGTAATTCAGTATAGAAAGCATCACTGGCCTGCAGTTCTTGGATTGCTTTAGCTTGTTTTACAGCTGCCTCTCCATTGGACTCATCAAAAATTTCGCCTGAGCGCTTAGCAAAAACCTCATAAGAAACGGATTCGATCAGCTTTTTATCCTCATCACTAATTTCATTCCACTTTTCATCACTGATAAAGAAACTAAATACTGCTGTAAATACCGAGCGTGGCGTTTGGGTGATTGATTTTGCGTAGGGAAGCACGTTGAACGCAACAGCAGACTCAGGTGGAATGCCGACAAAGCCATCAACCACACCACGCTGAATAATTTCGGTCATCTGCACCGCTGGCCCGGAAACTACTGAGCTACCAATAGCTTTTAACATGCCTGCTGTGGCACCTGGCAAGGCCCACATCTTGCGTTCTTTTATATCAACTACGGTTTTAATCGGCTTATCAGTCATCGAATAAAAATGAGCACCAGGGTTAGCAATTAAACCTAAAAGTTTCACCCCCTTATATTCATCCTTATCAGCAAAAAATTTTTCATAAGTTCGCCACACAGCAACCGAATTCGCCTCTGCTTTATCGCTGCCAGTGAAAGGATTCATCGCGACCATTGGCCCAGCAATCTCCTTGGCGGAAAAACCATTAAACATGATTGCAGCATCAACCAGTCCACCACGAACCGAGTTCATTTGCTCTGGTGGCGGTGCCATACTTTTAGCAGGTATGGCAATTCGTACCCTTTTGTCAGTGATTGCTTCTACCTGCTCTTTCCAATCACGAAGGGCGTGACATAAAACATGCTTGGCTGGCGTGAAACAGTTAAGTAAAATTTTGGTGTTGGCCGTCGCAGAAATGCTAATTGACAGCGCAGAAACTGATACTGCTAAAATAATAAGTCGTTTAAACATGCTACTTCTCCATAGGTTAATGTGAGTTAATTACTGAAACAGGTTAACTGATAGCCATTTACTACCCGTTTTAATGTGCCATTGAAGGCAGGAAGGTGACGATATCCGGCACCAAAATAATTAGCGCTAGTACCACGAGCATGGCTAGTGCAAACGGTAATACGCCCTTAAATATAGTAATCAGTGAAACATCCTTTACTATCCCACTAACGACGAAGACGTTGATGCCAATTGGCGGTGTGATGAGGCCCAACTCAATGACAAGGACCACGACGATACCAAACCAGATCATGTCAACACCGGCAGCTTCAAGTGCTGGTAAAAAGACTGGCACCAACAGCAATAAGATGCCAATGGCTTCAAAGACCATGCCCATGAGTAGGGCTATCGCGATGACGATCATCACCAGTCCTAATGCTGATAACTCCATGTCCTCCACCCAAAACATTAGATCAAATGGCATCCCCGTTAGCGTTATGTATTGAAGGAAGACAATAGCACCAAATAACACCATGAATAGACTGGCTGTTGAGGAGGCAGTTTCTACCAAAGAGTCACACAATTCGGACAATTTCCATAAATAGCCTCTTGATAAGGCAATGAGCCCCGCACCCAACGCCCCTACTCCAGATGCCTCAGTTGGGGTAAACATTTTCCCATAGATGCCACCCAGCACCAGAATGAACAAACCAACAATTGGAATAACAGCCAAAATGGACTTGCGTTTTGAGGATTTATCTAGCGCTTCATCATCTTGCGGTGTCGAGTCTGGATCAACACGTGACCAGATACCCACCACAATCAGAAAAGAAAGCACCAGTAATAACCCAGGAATAATGCCTGCCAAAAACAATTGTCCAATGTCCTGCTGTGTAACCAGACCATAAATCACTAGGGGAACTGATGGAGGAATCATGATGCCAAGCGTCCCACCTGCCGCAATGGCCCCAGTTGATAGCGATGAGTTATAGTTAAACTTGCGCATTGATGGCATAGCCACTTTGGTCATAGTGGCCGCTGTTGCAAGGGAAGATCCACAAACAGCTGAGAATCCTGCACAAGCAATCACCGTAGAATGCGCTAAGCCACCGCGAATGTGCGAAAGTCCAGCATAAGCTGCCTGATACAAATCATCCGACACCTCAGACTTATGGATGAAGGTGCCCATCAGAATAAACAGAGGAATCACCGAGAGGTTATAGTTCATGGCTCCCTCAAGAACTTGCTGACCGACCATAGTCATACCAGCATTAAGCCCACGAATTACCACTACACCAAAAAAACCCACGATCAATGAGGCAAATCCGATTCGGATACCAAAGAAGCTTAATCCAATAACAAGAGCGAATCCAATAAGAGCTTCGATCATGCCTTACTCTCCCGAATCCAATTGACCTGTATCGCCATTGCAATGAAACAGCATAATCCGCAAAATAAAACGATCCATACCAGCGGCCATTCAAGGACAACAGTTTCACGCTCAGTTTCCAACGCATGCCATGCCATCCGGCAAAACTCGACACCAATAATAAGTAAACCAACAACAGAGAACAGGTTAATGATTAAATTATGGGTTTTGGGAATAATCCGAGTAATCGCTGGCACAAATAGGTTTACCGCAATATGAGAGTTCTCAGCTGATACCCGTGGCAACGCCGCAAAAATTGTTCCAGCCAATAGGAATTGGATCATTTCTGCTGCTCCAAATATCGGTGCATTAAAAAAGTAGCGACCCAGCACATCAACGAAGGTCAACACCATCATAATGAATAGGAGAATTGCACTAATCCATTGCAATACCTGTTCAAGTTTCTTCGAATTTGAATTCTCCACCAAGCCTTCCTTCTCTAAAATAAATAAATTATTCAAAGATATTTCTGCATACATATGAACATAAGTTCGTTATGCGTTCATCTTATTGGTAATTTAATGCTCATAATAATCATATAAACAATGATTATTATATCGTATCGATATAACTTAAGCGGAGCATTCATCGGTTGATCGATCGACTAGGCCATGCCTTTAAGTTCAGCTAAGACAATACTTTCGAGTTTCAACATGATTTAATGTACGTAATCGTCGACTTTTCAAGCAGGGCTATTCAATTAAAAAGTTGGTTGACACTGCAACTTTTACGAAAAAAAGTGCTTATAATGCTACTTTATGGGAAGATCCCCCTCAATACAGTCACACTAATTACGGATAACACTCCCATATAACATGAAGGTAGATCCCCGTCATTTACTGCAGTTAGCTGAGATAGTTGAAGCACAGTCATTCTCCGAGGCTGCGGCGAGATTGCACACCAGCCAACCAGCCTTAAGCCGAACGGTCAGTTATCTGGAGAAGCGCTTTGGGATGAAGCTATTCGACCGGAGCACCAAACCTGCCAGCCCCACGGAACTGGCCCTCAAATTAGCTGAGTCTGGTAGACACATCCGTGCTGCGACTAATCATGCGGAAAACATTGGGGGGCAATTACTGAGTGGGCAATACGGAATTGTACGTGTAGGATCACCTTCTTTTTTCTGTGACAACCAGCTCAGCTACATCATTGCTGACTTTTTGAAACTGAACCCCGAAATTAGATTAATTCTTAGCCCAGACTATGTGCCAGAACTGCATTCTAAATTGCTGGATGACCGCCTAGATATTGCCATTGCACCGTTTGAGCTGATTGATGACGGACTGCTACAGGTATCAAAACTAAGTGATTTGAACCATCAACTAGTGTGTCGAAAAAATCATCCGTTAACGCAGGAACCCTCCCTGACACCCGTTCATCTAGAATCTGCCAAATGGATCAGCCATATCCATAGCAGTGGTTTACATAACATTACGAAAAATATATTGCAGTCATTTGGTGTAAATGAAATTGATGTTGTATTTGAATCTGGTTCAGCCAGTGCCCTGCTGCGGGTGGTGCAGGAAAGTGATTTTTTAACAATTCTACCGATTCATGCAGTAGAACAATTGTTAGATGCTGGAGCCATTGATGTGATTGACCTCGGTGTCGAACAGCAAACTATTTCTTTGGGAATTATTACTCATCAGCGAAGGGATACTTCACCTGCGGTGAGGAATTTTATTGGGTTTTTGCAGCAAGCTTTTGCTTGATTATTATGTTTCACACCACTCGCAGATATTGCTAGTTTATTGTTTTTTATATTGTGTGATAGTCTTTAAAACAATGTTTCATTCACCTATTAATACTTGGCCATCCAAAACTACTAGTGGTACATTCACCAAGTTAGTCCCCAAACACGGTCCATCTACACAACGCCCAGCATTGGTCAATTTAAACACTGCGCAATGATGCACACACATTAACTCATCCGCAGACCACATCATAAACTCACCGTCACTACGACGATTCATGGTCAACCAATGATGTGGGCATTTGTTAACATAACCATGCAATGCATCTCTGTCACGAAAAAGTAGCAACTGGAAAGCCTCTTTACTCCCACCAAAATGCACTTCATGTAACGCTCTGTCCGGCAGCTCCGTCCAGGCACAAACCACCGTACCAGATTTTGGTGCATTCGCCTGTTCCGTCCAGATAAAATCCGTATCACTCATGGTATCAGCCCGAATAAACTGCATTTTCAAGTAACATAGCCATTCCCTGCCCCACACCAATACACAAAGCACAAATAGCATATCGCTGCCCACTGCGCCTTAACTGGTGTGCAGCCGACATGATTAAACGTGCTCCACTGGCTCCAAGTGGGTGACCCAGCGCAATAGCTCCACCATTCGGGTTAACTCTTTCATCATTGTCAGACAGCCCTAAATTGCGGTTAACGGCTAGCACCTGAGCAGCAAACGCTTCATTAATTTCAAAAACAGCAATCTTATCGGTCGTTAATCGTGTTTTAGCCAATAATTTTTGTACTGCAGGTGCAGGACCAAAACCCATAATTCGGGGTTCCACCCCAGCTGTCGTGGTCGTAATAATCTTAACAATAGGGGTAAGACCATACTGCTTGACAGCAACGTCTGAAGCCAGCAGTAAAGCAACCGCGCCATCATTCACACCCGAAGCATTGCCAGCGGTGACTGTGCCATCTACTTTTACAATCGGGCGTAAAATACTTAATTGCTCTAGCTGGGTATTGGAACGAGGATGCTCATCTTGCTCAACAATAATCGGATCTCCTCGACGTTGTGGAACTGAAACCGGAATAATTTCTTCGGCTAAAAAGCCCCTTAGCTTTGCTTGTGCTGTACGCTGCTGACTCTGTAAGGCAAATGTATCCTGATCTTCACGACTGACCTTAAACTCCATTGCCACATTTTCAGCCGTTTCTGGCATGCTATCGACCCCAAAATTAGCTTTCATCAAGGGATTAATAAAGCGCCATCCTATTGTTGTATCTTGGACTGTCTGGTTCCGCGAAAAAGCCACCCCCGCTTTACCCATCACAAAGGGAGCACGAGACATCGATTCAACACCACCTGCAATCATCAGATCCGTCTCACCTGATTTAATTGCTCTTGCCGCTATCGCCGTTGCATCAAGACTAGAGCCACACAATCGATTAACCGTAGTCCCTGTGACCGAAACTGGCAATCCTGCAAGCAATAACGACATCCTCGCTACATTACGATTATCTTCCCCAGCCTGATTAGCACAACCCATGATCACATCATCAACTTGTGACCAATCAACCTGTGGACTGCGTTCCAGCAGAGCATTAAGAGGAATTGCACAAAGGTCATCGCTTCTTACGCTCGATAAATCACCAGCGAAGCGCCCAAAGGGAGTTCGAATAGCATCGCATATATAAACGTCTTTCACATTAGCTTCCTCCCTACCGGAAACAATTGAATACCATAACGTTTGGCTACCAGACCCCATACCCCCTGTGGTGCTTTCAACATTACCACAACCGCAACTATGCCAAGGAATATCATGTACCAGGCACCAAAGTCAGCCAAAACTCCACGCAGGATAAAAAAGACTAGTGTGCCAATAATCGGACCCTCCAGGGTGCCAATGCCACCAATAACAACTATAAAAATAATATTTGCTGTCCAGTCACTAACCGAAAAAGCAGAATCCGGTGAAATGCGTAGTTTATTGAGAAAAATAATGGCACCACATAGCCCAGTCCCAAACGCAGCAAATAGGTACACTGCATATTTGGTCATCTGCTTCTTTACTCCGAGGCTTTCTGCAGCTGCTTCCGAATCCCTAATAGCGGTAAGTGCTAATCCCCAAGAGGAACGTAATAGGACATATAAAGCAGTAACCACACCCATGGCCAATAACAGTGCAAGAAAATAGATCAATATCTCTCGCTCAAGTTTTGAGGCACTGATACTTTTAACGACACTTATCGGAAGGCTCATTCCAGAGCCGCCCCCAAGTGTGGAGACCTGTGCAAAGCTCAGCCGGTAGACCTCAGCCACAACCCAAGTACCAATCGCAAAATAAGCACCAGACAAACGGAACACCAGAAAAGCAGTAGGTATTGCAAATAACATCGTTACCACACCCGAAAGAAATATGGCAAGTAATGGCGGTACGTCGAAAAAAGCGGCCATCATAAAAAAAGCATAACCCCCTAGTCCGATAAAAGCTTGCTGTCCAATGGAAACAAGACCTCCATAACCAGCTAGTAAATTCCACAGTTGTGCCAACGCAAGGTAATAACAGAACTCAACCACCAGACGCATATCTGCACGGCCTCCCCACCAGGGTAAAGTCACCGCTGCTATGAATACAACTATGAATCCTAGAAAAGCCACCTTACTCGCAAAGGTACTGCGAACAATTGAAAATGGGAGAGACTCAGGTATTTTTGAAGTCATCATTTTTCCTAATCTTTAGTTCTTGGAAACAGCCCGTTTGGGCGAAAAATCAATATCAGCAAAAAAGCCAGGTGCCCAGCTAATTGTTGCCATCCTGGATTTATTTGTGCACCAATCGCTTGTGAAACGCCAATAATAATACCGCCGAGCAAAGTGCCCCATATATTTCCTAAACCACCAATAATTACCGCTTCAAACGCATATAACAAACGCCCTGGGCCCACACTAGGGTCAAAATTAGTCCGCATTGCCATAAACACTGAAGCAATACCAACCACTGCAAGTGCAATTCCCATCGCCAGTGCAAATACCCGATCCTTTTTTACCCCCATTAACTGCACTATTTCAGCTTTATCTGAAGTTGCCCGAAACACCATTCCCATCGTTGTGCGATAAAATAAAAACTGCAAACTAGCAATAACAATAACGGCGGTAACAAAACAGATCAGCGGTAACCAGCCGATGGTCAATTCGTCAGTGAGTTGCAAACTGGCTGTGTCGAGCACGCCGGATTGCAGACGCTGTGAGTCAGCCGAGAACACTTCCATCAGAACATTTTGAAGTATGATTGAGAGTCCAAACGTCACCAGTAGGGGTGGAAGAATGTCATTACCTAAAGTTTTATTTAATACCAGCTTTTGCATCCAATAACCGATAGCAAACATAGTGGGACAGACAATAATCATACTTAACAATGGGTGTAGCCCCAGCATTTCTACGCAGACTAGGGCGATATAAGCCCCCAGAATAATCAAATCGCCGTGTGCGATATTAACCAGGCGCATCACACCAAAAATCAATGATAAACCAGCCGCATACAAAGCATATTGCCCACCCAGTAACGTGCCCTGCAAAATGGCATCAATCCAACTCATGAAACGGCGTCCTCCAGACCAAAGTATGCGTGTGTAATCGCTTCCGTAGTGAGTTCATCGGGTCTACCTTCTAGTGAAATACGACCCTCCTGAAAGCAATACACACGGTCAGAAACTGCCATGGCTTGCCGAATGTCCTGTTCAACCACAACAACAGTGACACCTTCAGAACAAATTGCAGGTAAAGCACGATAAATATCTTTGATAATTATGGGTGCTAGTCCCAAACTGATTTCATCACACAATAAAATGCTAGGATTTGCCATTAACGCCCGCCCAATAGCCACCATTTGTTGCTGACCACCCGACAAGTCCATACTCCCATGGTGACGACGCTCTTTGAGAACCGGGAATAATTCATAAATATTTCTTAAATCCCATTGTCCAGAGCGTCCACTCAGTGAACCCATCCGTAGATTCTCTTCAACCGATAAGGAAGGAAATAGCTGGCGCCCTTCTGGCACCATTGCAATGCCTAATTTTACAATCTCATCTGGCGAGGAAGCGCCGATAGGCTGACCAGAAAATTTAACACTACTCGGCTCATTACATAACAAACCAGTAATACTGCGTAGAAATGTGGTTTTACCCGCACCATTAGAACCAATAATCGCAACCGTCTCACCTATATTTAGATGGAAGTCGATACCAAACAAGGCCTGAAAATCGCCATAAAAAGCCGTCAGCTTTTGGGTATATAATATCGGTTGGTTTAATACATGATTACTCATGTACTAATGCCCATATAAATCTCCTTTACTTCACGACTGTTCATAACGGCTCCAGGTTCACCTTCTGCAACCTTCTGACCAAAATCCAGCACGATCAAACTATCCACCACTGCCAGCAAAGCATTCACAACATGTTCAATCCAGACAATTGTAGTCCCATTATCATGAATTTTTTTAATGGTTCCAATCAACTGCTGGCATTCCGCATCCGTCAAACCACCTGCAATTTCATCGAGTAATAACAATTTGGGAGAGGTGGCTAAAGCTCGAGCCAGCTCAAGGCGCTTGCGCTCCAGCAAGGTTAAGCTGCCTGCCAACACATTAGCTTTAGGCAGAAGACCAGTCTCATCCAATACTTGGTAACAGGCACTATATGCCTGCTTTTCAGACTGCTCAGCCCCAAAAATTCCGCCAACCAACAAGTTTTCAAACACCGTCATATTGCTAAAGGGATGAGGAATCTGATACGAACGTCCAACACCCAGCCTACATCGTTTGTTTGGGGCCAAGCGTGTAATATCTTGTCCATTGAATAAAATACAACCAGAATCAGCTTTTACGTCACCGGTGATCAGGTTAAACATCGTACTTTTACCAGCACCGTTCGGGCCTAACACGCCAAGCGCGTGACCTTCAGCCACTTTAAGGCAAAAGTCATCACTGACTTTGAGGGAGCCATAGCGCTTGTTTACATGTTGAAGTTCTAACATATATTTATTCAATCAACTCAGTTTTCCCAGCCACAGGAATATTAGGAGCCTGTCCATTTTCAGTAATCACCAAGTCGTATTTGAAATCACCATCTGATTTTCTCCATTGGCCTGCGACTAATGGCGTCTTAGCTACATTCTTCATTGGTCCTTTAGACCAATTGATATTACCAACAATAGTATCCAAATTAGTGGTTTTCACGGCATCAATTATAGCGCTGGCATTTTGTGGGTCTTTACTGCGTTTTAGAACATCAGCTGCCACCTCAAATAAAGCATGTACAAAACCGATCGGTTGGGTCCATTGCTTCTTGGTTGACTCGGTATAACCTGCCGCAAGTTCAGCTGAAGAAATGCCAGTCAGTGATGATTTGAACGGATGGTTTGGTGACCACCAAATTTCAGTTGAGATGTTATGCCCCGAGTCACCCAAAGCTTCCACAGAGGCAGGGAACAAGAGGGCTTTACCGATAGAAACTACTTTGGGTTTAAGGCCCTGTTGCTGAGCCTGTGTCCAAAAGGTGGTGAAATCTGGTGGAATCATGACACCTGTAATAATATCCACATTGTCCTTTTTGAACGCACCGATATAAGCACTAAAGTCGTCCGTCATATTCTGATAACGCCCCGGATCATTCAATGTCATGCCTTTGTCAGCCAAAACTGGTGGAAAGCCCAGATTCTTATCTCCCCAAGCATTACCATCACCATCATTCGGAAATAATCCTCCGACTTTTTTATTGGTGTCAACTGACTCCCAAATGGCAGTGTAATTGGCAATCACATCTTCCAGCCCCCAGAAAAAATGATACGTCCATTCAAAACCCTCTCCAGGATTACCGCCGCGGGCAAAAAACCATGGTTGCCAAGGTGCGACTGTTGAGATGCACGGAATTTCATTAACTTCACATTGATCTGACACCGGATTGGTTGTCTCTGGGGTAGAGGACACGAGGATCATGTCAACTTCATCCTTCAGAATCAATTCACTGGCTACATCAGCCGCGCGATTTGGATTGGACTGACTATCTTTAACGATAATTTCTATCTGATACGTTTCATCACCAATTTTAAGACCATCTTTAAACTGCTCGCGTATCGAGTCAATCACATAGTCATCAGCTTCACCAAAGCCCGCCAAAGGGCCGGTTTGCGGGCTAACATAACCAATTTTGATAGGATCATTAGCATAGGCCAGTGTTGATAAACCACTTGACAAAATTGCAATCAGAGAAAGCAAACCTACCTTCAATAAAGCTCGACGTATAGTTTTGATTAATTTCATAAACATTTTCCAAATAGGATTAATTAATTTTCAGTAAATACCAAACTGCCATTTTTAGAAAGCAACGTCACTTGGATAATCCTCTAAATCAATGGTATATGTGGCATCAGTTTTTTGTTCGACTTCAGCCAGCGATGCACCAGGCATCAGTCTAACTAAAACCATTTCACTACCGTGTGGCGTATCCCGAAAGCGAAATACTGCCAAATTTGTGATCACAGTGTTGACAACCGCTTTAGCTGTGAGCGGCAAATTGCATTCCTTAACAACTTTGGAACTACCATCTTTGTTGTTATGGGTTAGTGTGACGATTAGCTTCTTGGCTCCTGAGGCAAGATCCATCGCACCACCAACACCCAACAAAGGTTTACCAGGAACCGCCCAATTTGCTAGATTCCCTTTCTCATCGACCTGTAAGCCGCCCATAATAGCAACATCTATATGGCCACCTCGGATCATGCCAAAAGAGGTAACACTATCGAAATAACTAGCCCCAGGTAGAGCTGTTACTGGTGTTTTTCCTGCATTGACTGGGTACTCCATGGCTCCACCACTTAATGGCTCCGGCCCTACACCCAACATTCCGTTTTCAGTGTGCATAATGATTCCGTCTCTGGGTGTAATCAGATCAGCCACCAGTGTTGGGATACCTATCCCTAGATTCACCACATCAGCACGCGACAATTCCGCTAAAGCAGCCCGTGCCATATTTATACGAGTTTCATCCACTTTTTTCAGGCTACTGGCCACCGAAGCAGATGACCCTAAGTCTTCAAGTGTCAGATTGGCCTGTACTAGAAAATCAACAAAACAACCGGGCGTGTGAATAGCATTAGGGTCTAACTCACCAACAGAAACAATTTCTTCAACCTCAGCAATAACCAAATCTGCGGCTGTTGCAGCAACCGTATTAAAGTTGCTTTCAGTCATTCGGTATTGCAAATTGCCAGCGGTATCTGCTTTCCAAGCGCGTACAAAGGCTACATTTCCACGCAACGGCTCGATGAAGATCATATCCTTACCATCTACTACACGAGTTTCGCGGCTTTCAGCCAGCGCAGTATTGGCTCCGGTTGGCGTAAAAAAACCACCTAAACCTGCACCTGCTGCTCGCAGGGCTTCTGCTAAACTTCCCTGCGGTAGTAATTCCACTTCTAAAGCACCACTTTGTGCGGCTTTTACCACCTCGGGGTTGCTTGTAAAGTAAGACCCAATAGCTTTTTTCAATTGACCATTACGTAATAATTTACCACCACCTAATCCTGGCTCACCAACATTATTGCCAATATAGGTCAGCGAGCTTACATCAAGTTCAGAAAGTGCATTTAATAAGTGCACTGGATTTCCCGTCATGCCAAAACCACCAGCAATAAGTACATCGCCTGATTTCACCATGGCAGCGGCGTCTTTTAAGGTGATTTGGGGTACATTTTTGAGTGTTTTTTGTGCCATATTCACTTCCTCACGCTTTTATAGCCTGTGGCGAGTTTCCGCGCCAAGCATTGTCGAGTAACTGCCGCAATCGTTTGGGTGTCACTGGCTCGGGATTGCTTAATGGGTTTTCTAAGGTCACGGCAACAGCTTTATCTAAGTCAGCCTCCAGAATTCCTATTTCCTTTAAACTCACTGGTACACCCAGTTTTTGGGCGAGCTGATAAATACCCTGTGCCGCATCATCGACGCCAAGAGCGTCAGCAACTCTTGCAGTGCCATCTGAAGTTGCGGCAGCATTATAGGCAACACTATGGGCCAGCAAAATGGCATGGGTTTCTGCGTGTGGAGTGTTAAACATACCTCCAAGGGTATGGCAAAGCCGGTGGTGAAGACTCGTAACTCCCGTTCCCAAAGCCCCTCCAGCCATACTGGCCCCGTACAAAGCTTGGGAGCGTGCCTCAATATTTTGGGGATCCTTCATAATGATGGGCAGACTCGCAGCTAAAGCACGTATGCCATCTACTGCAAGGCTGGAAATAATGGGATTAGGTCTGTCTGTGGCTACGTTCACCACCGCCTGTGCCATCGCATTCAAACCACTGGCCGCAGCAAATTCTGGCGGCAAGGTCAAGGTTAGGTGAGGGTCGTAAAGCGTCAAGGTCGGCACAGCAGCATGATCTCTGGCAGTCACCTTGCGCTCTGCCTCTGTCACTGCCCAAATATCTGTCATTTCTGAACCAGCGTAACTAGTAGGGATAACAATATTGTCCAGCCCTTCCTTTACTGCCAGTGCCTTTCCCAAGCCAATTGTCGAACCACCGCCAAGCGCTACCGTACAATCAGCCTTTAAAGAGTAGCAAATTTTAGTTGCTGCTTCTAAGGTTGCTACCGGAACGTGCATAGCAGCCTGATCAAATAAACCAACGGCTCTATCACCTAGCAGTTCAGCCAACTCACGCCCCTGTTCTGCTTGGTTAGGCGTTGTCAAAATTAAAGCTCGCAGCTTACCAAGCTTGTCCAGCTCATTAGGCAAAGTGTGCAAACTTCCAACACCAAACACAATGTTCCAAGGTAACGCTTTGTAATTAAATTCAATCATTAATACGTATTCTCGAGGTAAATATCACCAGCCCCTTTCAAAAAAGGGCGAGAGAAATCTGATTACGAAACAGAAAGAGAAAAACTAACGCTTATAAAATGGCGGTATCTGTGCATCGACATTCACCCAGACAGACTTTGCCTCGGTGTAGTCGTTCATGGCTTCAAAGCCCATTTCTCGACCATAACCGGACTGGCCAACACCGCCGAATGGCGATCCAGGGTTCACACGCTTATAGCAGTTGATCCATACCATCCCAGCGCGCATGTGTTTGGCAACACGATGTGCGCGTTGCAGATCATTTGTCCATAACCCACCACCCAGACCGTATTCTGTACCATTCGCAATATCGAGTACTTCTTGCTCGTCTTTAAATGTGCTCACTGAAACAAATGGGCCAAAGACTTCTTCGTTACAGACTCGACTCGATGGGTCTGCACGAACTATCGTCGGCAAGACAAAACAGCCTTGCTCCAGTCCTTTTGGAACCTCACCACCAGTTAACACTTCACCACCTTCTTCACGGGCCACCTGGGTATAAGCCAGCACTCTCTCTTGATGTAATTTTGAAGTCAATGGCCCCATTTCAGTTTCAGGGTCAAGTGGGTCGCCCTGTTTGATGCTCTCTGCCAGCGCAATAAAACGCTCGATAAATTCGTCAGCAATGGATTCGTGTAGGATGAGACGAGAACCCGCAATACAGGCTTGCCCCTGATTGTGGAAAATAGCAAAGGCACTGCCACCTACTGCGGCTGGTATATTGGCATCCTCGAATACAATATTGGCACCCTTACCACCCAGCTCAAGTTGAACTCGCTTGAGGTTTCCAGCAGAAGCCTCTACAATTTTTCGTCCAATAACTGTTGAACCAGTAAACGAAATTTTGTTGACGTCAGGGTGTGTGGATAAGTGCGCCCCAGCGGTATGACCATATCCCGGAACAATGTTTATGACACCAGCTGGAAAGCCAACTTCACGGGCCAGCTCGGCAATCCGTAAACTGCTTAATGGTGTGATTTCAGATGGTTTCATTACAACAGTGTTGCCTGCTGCTAGGGCTGGGCCAAGCTTCCAACTGGTGAACATCAATGGGAAGTTCCATGGAACAATTTGCCCCACCACACCGATCGGTTCACGTGTCACATAATTTAGAAAACCTTGTTCCACAGGGACAACGGATCCTAAATGTTTATCTGCCATACCACCAAAGTAACGATAGGTCACCGCAGTGCGTGGTACATCTAGGTTCAGGCAATCCCGAATTGGGTGCCCTGTATCCATAGATTCTAATCGGGCAAGGTTATCCCGATCGGCTTCTATCGCATCTGCCAATTTGAGCAACAAAAGCCCACGGTCCATAGCTGCCTTATCGCGCCAAGCAGGAAATGCAGCTTTAGCTGCAGCTACCGCTCTATCAATATCTGCTTCTCTAGCTTCGGCCACCCTAGCCAATATCGAATTATCATAAGGATTTAATACTTCAATTGTGTTGCCATCTTGTGCATCAACAAACTCACCATTAATAAATAATTGATGTTGGATATTCATCGAATTTTCGCCTTAAAACTGGATTGGATTAACAGGAAGTTTACCGTCAGCATACAACTTAGGTAGCTCAGGATTAGCGTTTTCCCAAACCAACAACATAGAACGCTTTGGTGAATAACCAGTATGGCGGCAATCAGCAGGCATAGCTGCAATATCACCTGCTTTCATTACTACTTTAGCGCGAGGCTGTCCTGTTTCATCATTTTCAACTTTCCAATCAATCTGATCACTCATCTGAAAGAACCACTCGCAACGATCATTACCGTGCGCAATAGGCAGAATGTATTCTTCCGTGGTCGGACAAAACAAACTTTCTTTGCATATGGATGTAATCGACGGGTTCCAAGTCACGTTGGAGCGACTAAGAAAGGCGAATAGATTGAACGCTCCGACTTCACTTTCAAAGCCTGGTTCTATATAGACTTCTGGCTCATCTTCACTAACATCTGCAAAGGCTCGATTTTGTGGATAACCATCCTCATCTACTCTTAACGCAACATCACCGGGCAGTCCTGGCTGGCGCTGACAAACTTGACGCTCTCGATTTATGGCTGCCAAATTGCTGCCACTTTTCTTACCAATCCACCCCTGGGTAGTTTCATCAGGGGCCGCAAAAGGATCAAAACTTTCATTCGTCCAGTCATCTAACATGGTCTTGAAGGTTGCCATAATTAGTGGAGTATCAAACGTTTCTAGCAAGTCGAGGTTTTTTGCTTTTAAGTCGCCATTATAACTTCCAGCAAACATATCAACCTGCCCATAATGATTGGTGAGTATCAAACGTTTCTAGCAAGTCGAGGTTTTTTGCTTTTAAGTCGCCATTATAACTTCCAGCAAACATATCAACCTGCCCATAATGATTGGTTGTGCCAAAAACATTGTCGAAATTGACCCGGCCATAGAAAAATCCCCAAGCCACATCACGCATCAAAGCACGTAAAAAGACATCGGCTGAGATAGTGTGGGACATCCCTCGGCCATTTACCACCCAGCTGATATGCGCGAAATACTCGTCACGATGAAAACTAAAACTGCCCAGTTCAAAACTACAATAGCCGTTCTCTATACTAGGGGTTGAAGAAATTATGTTGGTTACGCTCATAATAAATTTTTCCTTTTACGAATAGCAGATTTCTGCCCACTTCTCGACAGAATGATCGCCACAAATGGTTTGCATAATTAACACGCCAGGCTTCTTGCGATTACTAAAACGATAGGCAGAACCCTTAGGTAAAAGGGCTTGGTGCCCATGGCGCAATATAATCCGCCCCATTTTGGGGCCCTCTGGGTCACTTTCAAGCTTTACCGAGCCCTCTTTGTTTTCAGGCGTGTAGCTTGCTGAATTATTCAATTTCACTAGATGTACTTCGATTTCACCATCCATACACACAACAAATTCATCGTGAGCACATGTATACCAATCAGAATCACCCTCAGCTCGAAGGGTTTCAATCACATATTTTAGATTTTTACCCACGACAACTTTTTCATAAGGAGCCGACTGATTGGCTACTTCAAATATATTGGAAAACGCATAAGCTTTGGGATCATCGTCAATTATTTCGATGTGCCCCTTCTCATAGTTTTCGAGCGACCCGAAAACTGTTTTAAACTCAGACATTGTGAGTACCCTCCAGATAGATTTAAAGTTCATATGTTGAACATTTGTTCGAATAATAATAAAGGTTATCTTTTTCTCCGTCAATACTGAAAAATAGTTTATTTACTTTTGTTCGCATTAAGAACAAAATGATATCTCATGCTAAGGTGCAAATTTCAGGAACAAAAACGATATGATCCAAAAACAAAACACTGACTTCGTCGGCTCCTTTGCTAAAGGCCTCTCAGTTCTCAATGCATTCTCAGGTAACCAGAAAAGCATGACGCTAACTGAAGTAGCCGAATTAACTGATATGACCCGATCGGCAGCCCGGCGTTTTCTCATTACCCTGTCCATACTGGGCTATACCAAAATGCAAGGACGTTATTTTTCACTCACACCCAAAGTCTTATCTTTTAGCGCTATGTATCTGGCTTCTGACGCACTTCCAGATGTTGCCATGCCCTATCTGCATGAACTGGCGGAGCAGGTGCATGAATCGTGCTCGTTGTCGGAGTTACAAGGTGGTGAAATTATTTATGTAGCCCGTGTTCCGACTCAACGCATCATGTCAATTAACCTGCAGGTCGGGGCACGGCTTCCTGCTTGGTGTTCGTCAATGGGGCGGGCACAATTGGCTTATCTGGAAAAAGACCTATTGGACATAACACTAAAAGAGTTTGACTTTGTAGCTAAAACAGAAAAAACCATTCCTGATGAAAAAACTCTCCGTGCTGAATTAATTCGAGTTAAGGAACAAGGATACGCTCTGGTTGATGAAGAACTTGAACTCGGTGTGATTTCAATCGCTGTGCCGATATTCAACCGCACAGCAGGTCAACCGATCGCTGCACTAAATGTTGCAGCTCATCGTTCACGGAGTTCCCCGGAAAAACTGGTTGATGAGGTATTACCTCTGCTGCAGAACGCATCAAAATCGATTACGGCAGCTTACCCTTCTATGCGATAAGACAAAAACTCACAGATCAGGGTTCGCAATATAAACATATATCCACATTGCGAACTTACTTGACATAGTCACACCATCCTCATAGACTTCACTCAATTCACTACGTGAACTATTGTTTGCAGTATAAAATTCAACATAGGCCGATAAGATACATCTGAAGAGTCAATATGGGCAGATCGAAAGTTGGAGAAAAAAAACCATGAATATCTATTCCTTATGCATACTGAGACTGTGGCAATGCATACATCAAGTCCAGTGCTGACAAACGATAATACAAAAGCTGATATAGCAGTGAAATTTTAGCCCATATTTTTCCTTTCGTTAGTTGTGTTTATTAGAATTTTCTATGTTCTGCAAACTTCATTCTGACCCTGGAAGTGGAAGCGTCACTTTACTCAAGTATCACCTCCGTTTTACATCAGCATATTAAAGGAAATTGAATCATGCCAGTTCTCAATGAAAGCAGCTTTTTCACCGAAGAAAACAGTGCCGAAATTGTAATTTCTCGTAATGGTAATGCAAAAAATGAGCGTCTGAATCAGATCATGGCAAGCATTACCCGCCACTTACACGCAGCAGTAAAAGAGATAGAGCCCAGTCAGGAAGAGTGGATGGCCGCCATTCAGTTTCTAACTTCTACCGGACATACGTGTGACAACTGGCGTCAAGAATATATTTTGTTATCTGATGTGATGGGAGTTTCCATGCTAGTCGATTCGATTAACAGTCGTCGCCCCAGTGGAACCACTGAAAACACAGTACTTGGTCCATTCCATCTTGAGGGCGCACCAGCCATGGAGTTTGGTGCCAACATTTGCCTTGATATGAAGGGTGAACCGATGGTCGTCAATGGTCGGATCACTGATGTCGCTGGTAGGCCACTGGAAGGCGTAAAGCTGGATGTCTGGCAAGCTAATAATGAAGGGTTTTACGATGTACAGCAAAAGGGGATTCAGCCTGATTTCAACTTGCGTGGTGTATTCCGTAGTCGAACAGACGGCAGTTATCGCTTCAGAGGGGTAAAACCGCGCCATTACCCCATTCCTAATGATGGCCCAGTCGGTCAATTACTCAATAAGTTGGGGCGTAATAATCGCCGTCCTGCCCATCTACATTTCGTTATTAGTGCTGAAGGTTATCAGGAAGTCACCACGCATATTTTTGTTCCAGATGATCCATATATTAATGATGATGCAGTATTTGGCGTTAAGGAAAGTCTTCTACGGGACTTTGTACATATTGATAATTCGGCAAAGGCGGCTGAATATGGTGTTGCAAATCCATTTTATGAAGTTGAGTTTAATGTCGTACTGGCTGAGGCCAATTCATAATGATCAAGCATATCGTCATGTGGAAACTAAAAGAAGGTGCCCTAGAAAAGGGATTATCACAATTCAAGGCAATGTTGGAGGAAATGCAAGGCACAGTAAAAGGCTTAAAAATGCTTGAGATAGGTGTAAATTCAACACCATTTGATACGTCCTGTGATTTGGTTTTATATACCGTATTTGACTCTTATGAAGCGCTAACCCTCTTCCAAAATCATCCTAAACACTTGAGAATCAAGGACGCGGCAAAAGAGTGGGTCTTACACCGGCATCAGGTTGATTATACTTGTTAAATTAATAGCATGATTTGCCATTTAGCAATGCACCAATCAAAAATCTGGTAGTTGTTGTCCAGGTAGTAAGCACCTACCTGCTAACCTGATTGACTATCGGGGTCTAGCGGGACCCAAGCTCTGACTTTAACAGCGGCAGCGCTGTGCTCTCAAATGTGGCAGTTGACCCCTATCTAAAACCAATAACTAGCGAAACATTGCACTCGATAAACACCATCATGACGTGGTCAAGCTTTTTAGTACAACCCAGTTAAGACGCTTTTTGTAATTCTAGCCGTGGCATTTTCATCTCAGTTTCTAATTGATTAGGCGATTTATAACCTAAATATCAATGCAACCTGAGGCTGTTGTTCCACATCGCAATATAATTCATTACGTCCTGCTTGGCCTCGTTGCACTTTTGATAATTACGCCATTGCAACCGCTCCTGCGTTGAGCTTGTGAGGCACAAGATCCATTGCGGCCTTACTACGCAATGTGAATTCATTAATCATTTATCGTCCGGCACCAGAGCTGACTTGATCTAAAATAGAGCATCAACGTAGCCTGTGAAGTACCTAAGACCAACACCATCACAGACAAGTTGTTACCCGCCATCGGATGAAATAACGGCACTGCGTATGACCCATTCCGCATCACAAATGATAACGCCCATGCCTGGGGCTAAATGCGTTTTAGTCTGTGAATTCTAGTAATGATCATTCAATCTCAAATTTGTTTGTTAGCTATTGGTTTTTTCCTCTTTTTCAAACAACTTTTTCGCTTCAGTGCCATCTCTTCCATCGGCATGATGCGCCTTAACAAAGCTGGGCCACTTTAGACCCCTGCTGGCTCAGTGCTCAGTGCCTCCAGTGGTATGGCTACGAAACACCGTTTAAGTTCGGTTTTGAGTAAATGTCTCTATATAAAATAAAATCTATTTACAAAACTCACTAACGTTTATTATTCTTATTCGTTTACTACCGTTTAGGTCAGCTCCAGGCCCCTATTTAAAGCCAGTCAGTTCATTTATTATCACGTTTTTCAGGTCTAACATCACAATTATCAGGTGAGATAGCACTTTTTCTGGTGTAAATACCACTCTTATCAGGGCCTCGGCGAAAATATCACAAAGATTTGTACAATCGTGATATTTCAGTATATTTATCACGTTAGCTATTAACCCACCATCCAATGAGCCAGCTTAAGTCCGACAAGATTAACGGAACAAATCATTTAGTCAGAACCAATTAGTTTGCCACAGCTGCTTACACCCTGCCCCCTGATGCCCATCGTATTCTTTCTGTTGCTATATCAATGATTCGCCTTAACGATGAGAAATTCCACACGTTTAGAATCTATACAAAACACTTGGTTACGTTTTTCCCTGCGCTTAAGTCTGATAAGAACGCTATCTCCCGTATTGATACGGCTACGGATGCTCTGATGGGCTCCTACGTTAAAATCAAGAAAAATACGGGCTGGCTCAAACGCAATCTCATCCATTCTTGCCAATTTAGCAGAAACGATGGCCACCCCTATGTGAACATTCGACTTGTAGACGATATGCTTCCTTTTTTAGTAGGTATTAGCGGCTGATTTTCTGCGCCAAAAATCAAAAACATCCGCCACTTCAAAAAAGATAATCATTTCAAGCTTTACGCTTATTTTTATTCACACCTATGTCGAGGCAATATGGGCGAGGTGCCTTTATCTGAAGTCAGGGAGCTACTTTCAATTAAGAAGGACCAATATAAACTAGTAGGGCACCTCAAAAGCCGCCTACTTGACCCTTCCATCACATTAATTAACCGCACCACCGATATTGAGGTTACTCACTCGCCATACGAACCCAGTAGAAAGGTCGCTAGTTTTATTTTTGACATACACAAGGCTGCGGCCCCACCAAGACTGTCACCGATACCCCCTTCAACCAGCATATCCGAAGCAAGCACACCCCTAGGCAAAAAATACCAATCAATAGGAATCAAAGAAATGGAATTCACTTACCCACGAAAACATGATACTTCTTGATACAGCTTGAAACAATTTGAACAGCCCAGGAAAACAAAAAAGCCCGTAAATCAGTGATCTACGAGCTTTTTGAAACGCTATGCGCGTTAGTGACTAGGTCACATGATGGTTACATCATGCCGCCCATGCCACCACCCATACCACCCATATCAGGCATGCCACCAGCACCAGAATCATCTGACGGTGCATCAGCAATCATGCATTCTGTGGTAAGCATCATGCCAGCAACAGAAGCTGCTGCTTGAAGAGCTGTGCGAGTTACTTTGGCAGGATCCAAGATACCCATTTCAATCATGTCACCATAATCACCTGTGCTAGCATTGTAACCATAGTTACCAGAACCAGACTTAACCTTGTCTACTACAACAGAGGCTTCATCACCAGAGTTGGTAGCGATTTGGCGCATAGGAGATTCCATTGCCTTAAGGGCAACTTTAATGCCTACAGTTTGGTCTGGGTTAGCCCCTTCTAGCCCTGCGATACCTTGCAGAGCACGAACTAGAGCAACACCGCCGCCAGGCACTACGCCTTCTTCAACAGCAGCACGAGTTGAATGCAATGCGTCTTCTACGCGGGCTTTCTTCTCTTTCATTTCTACTTCAGTAGCAGCACCAACCTTGATAACGGCAACGCCGCCTGCAAGCTTAGCTACACGCTCTTGAAGTTTCTCACGATCATAGTCTGAAGAGGTGTCAGCAATTTGTGCACGGATAGCGGTAACACGACCTTCAATAGAAGACGCTTCACCAATACCGTCAATGATGATGGTATTTTCTTTAGACATGGTCACACGCTTAGCTTGGCCTAGCTGCTCTAAAGTAGCCGTCTCTAGAGACAAACCAATTTCTTCAGAAATAACAGTCGCACCAGTAAGCACAGCAATATCTTCTAGCATTGCCTTACGACGATCGCCAAAACCAGGTGCCTTAACAGCACATACTTTAACAATACCGCGCATGTTGTTCACTACCAAGGTCGCTAATGCTTCGCCTTCAACATCTTCAGCAACGATCAATAGTGGACGACCCGCTTTTGCAACCGCTTCCAAAATTGGTAACAGGTCACGAATGTTAGAAATCTTCTTGTCTACTAATAAAAGGAAAGGAGTTTCCAATTCAGCAGTCATGTTGTCTTGGTTATTAACGAAGTAAGGAGATAGGTAACCGCGGTCAAACTGCATGCCTTCTACAACGTCTAGTTCGTCCTGAAGAGAAGTGCCTTCTTCTACAGTAATAACACCTTCCTTACCCACTTTTTCCATCGCTTCAGCGATAATCATACCAACAGTGCTATCAGAGTTAGCAGAGATAGTACCTACTTGGGCAATCGCGTTGGTATCTGCACAAGGTGTAGCCATCGCTTCAAGTTGCGCTACTACAGCAGCCGACGCTTTGTCGATACCGCGCTTGAGGTCCATTGGGTTCATGCCAGCTGCTACAGCTTTAAGGCCTTCGTTTAGGATGGCTTGAGCTAAAACAGTTGCAGTTGTTGTTCCGTCACCAGCAACATCGTTCGCTTGGGAAGCAACTTCCTTCACCATTTGTGCGCCCATGTTTTCGAACTTATCGGCCAATTCAATTTCCTTAGCAACAGACACACCATCTTTAGTGATGGTAGGTGAGCCAAAGGCTTTGTCTAGCACAACGTTACGGCCTTTAGGGCCCAAGGTTACTTTTACAGCATCGGCTAGAATGTTTACGCCGTTTACCATACGGCTACGAGCCGAATCTCCAAATCTTACTTCTTTAGCTGCCATGTGAAAAATTCCTGTATCAAATATAGTGTTAAGTTAGGCTTCGAGAACGCCGTAAATTTCGCTTTCGCTAACGATAAGCACTTCTTCACCGTTAATCTTAGCGGTACTGTTGCCAGCATATGGGCCAAACAAGACAGTGTCGCCAACCTTAACGCTCATTGCTTGTAATTCGCCATTGGTCGTAACACGGCCAGGCCCTACTGCCAATACTTCACCTTGATTTGGCTTTTCTGCAGCACTACCAGGTAGTACGATACCACCAGCACTGGTTGCTTCTTCTTCCTGACGACGAATTACAACGCGATCGTGTAAAGGACGGATGCTCATTACGTTTGCACTCCTAAAGTGTGTGTGTTTCTGACTAAGCCAGAATTATTGTTAATATTGAACCCATAGATGTGGGGTGAAGTGTGCTTTTCAATAGCAAACCTAAAATAAAGTGCAGATAACTCGGGTTTATTCTATCTTATCCCGTGGTTGCGTATTGTGAGGTGCTTCAAACTCACCATCTATTATACTTTCGTCGTTGGTAGAGCCTGCGCCAAAGCCATTTTGGCCAAAACCTTGAGTACCAAAACTACCACCAGCAACATTGGCGCTGGCGAATGACTTAAACCGGCCCATTAAACGTGATGCAAAAAACTGCCGCGTAACCGGCACCAATAGTAAAAAACCAATGCCATCGGTCACAAACCCTGGCGTTAGGAGTAAAGCACCACCAACGGCGAGTAAAATACCTTCTAATATCTCTTTAGCCGGAATCTGGCCTGACTGGATACGCCAATTAGCTCTGGTTAGCGTTGCTAAACCCTGATGACGTAATAGGTTAATTCCAATAAAGGCGGTAATCAAAACCAAGGCAATGGTCCATAAAGCACCAATTTCTTGACCTACTTGAATAAGCACCAGCATTTCAATAATGGGTACCGCGATAAAAAGGGCGAAAAGAAAACGCATAATAATGTAATCTTAGTTAATGTAACTGTCTGGAGTATATGCGGCCATATTATAACAATGAAAGTCCCCCACGAACAACGCAAAGACCAACAACTATTAGCGCGCCAGCAGCTATACCAGACTATTGCTGCTATTCCATCAGGTAAAGTAGCAAGCTATGGCCAACTGGCCACCCTTGCTGGGCAAACTGGCGCTGCACGCTGGGTAGGTTGGTGTTTGCGACATTTGCCTAAAGACTCAAGCTTACCTTGGCATCGCATTATTACTGCCAGCGGTAAGTTAGCCTTTCCACCTGCTACAGAAGGTTACCTGCGACAGCGTGAAAAGCTTGAACAAGAGGGCGTGCGATTACATAACCACAAGGTGTCTATGAAACAATTCCAATGGCAAACACATGACGACACACCTTTTTAAGTACTGTGAGGCTGCAATAAGTGATGCAAAAATACCTTTTAAATGGAATAACACATCAATAAGTGTGCATTGAACGTAAAGCATAAACCATACTCCTTAGGCCTATTAATTCACCAGCGTGCAGTATTGTAGCTTTTTTAAACAACTGCGCCATAAGCTGTCACCAGCTCTTTAAGTCACTTAACCCCATGGTTTTGTAATTCTTTACCTAAACAAATAGCTTGGAGGTATAGAATTGTTTGGCGCACTCAGCGGCCTAAAGCACCCACTTACCTAACGATGATGAAGAACACAAACCACCACTGGTATGCTGGGTAAGCTACCGTGGCATACACCAATGAGCGTGTAAAATTATTCTTGTGTTGCCTTACCGAGAATATTCCACAGGGCCGTGTCGATAGTCAGTTTAGTTGCTGCTTTGGTCTGCAAAACGTTATTCGACGATGGTAAAACTAAACGCCTTGAAATTGAAGCCTTACAACCAGCCTTTTCAACACCAAAAAAGCGTATTCGAAAGCCAAAAAATGCGTTTACATCACTTTAATTTAGTGCAACTATGCGGCATGTTTTGAGTTAACACATACTACCTTCTTTAGTGAGCCTTAAAATGAATGATGTGCTTTTAAAAGAGCAACAAGTGTGCATAGCTTCGGCGGACGTGCGCCACCGAGGTGTTAACCTGCACCTAGGCAAAAAGGTCAGGCCAAACACTCCGTGAAGAACTCTTCTAAAAACAAACATACAGCAAACTTTTTTGCCTTAGCATGGCTGCTTTTATTAGGCAGCGTATGGGGCAGTACTCTCGTCATTACCAAACATGCGGTTTCTACAGGTTATCAGCCCTTGGGGTTGATTTTTTGGCAACTGGCATTGGGGGCTTTATTACTCAGCATTATTTCTGTTTTTCAGAAAACTCCTCTACCCATGAGCTGGGCCCACATCCGCTTTTACACTATTGTGGCTTTGGTTGGTACCATCGTTCCAAACACGTTTACCTACATCGCAGCTGCACACTTACCCGCTGGGTTATTGGCCATTGGTATCGCTACAGTACCTATGTTTGCGCTCATTGTCGCCTTGCTGATTAGAAGTGAACGGTTCAACAGAATTCGTATGCTGGGTATTCTTCTAGGCGCTGTAGCTATCGCATTAATCCTTGGCCCAAAAGCAGACTTTAGCAGCCAAGGTGTTGGCCTATTTATGTTACTGGCTCTTATTGCACCATTATTTTATGGTGTTGAAGGTAATTACCTAGCCCATAAAACGCCTACTAATATCGACGCGCTAACTACCTTACGTGGCGCTTCTATTATTGGCCTGGTCATTTGCACTCCCATCACCTTGGCTACTGGGTCATGGGTAGATTTAAGTCAACCCTGGACCTCTGTTGAGTGGGCTATTGTAGCAAACAGCCTGTTACACGTGGTGACTTATACTGGTTACATTTGGTTAGTGGGCAGAACCGGTGCGGTATTTGCTAGCCAAGTGGCTTACATCGTTACCTTATCAGGCGTATTCCTTGGCATGATAATACTCGGCGAACGCCATACTCCCCTTATTTGGCTAGCTCTTAGTTTTATGCTCATTGGCTTAGTGCTGGTTCAGCCTAAAAACTCATCCAGCAAATGTTAATTCAACCCGTTATTATTTGAATCATACCCAGTTTATCAAGTAAAATAGGGACTAATTTAAAACGATAAGGGGCTTGCACACTTAAGATGCAAAAGCCCCCTAAGCTCCGGAATTACGTTTCGGCTCGCTAAGGAATTATTATGACTCAAGATCAGTCGCAAATTGTTGTTTGTGCCCTTTATAAATTTGTCACCCTAGAAAGATTTCAAGATCTGCGCCAGCCGTTACTTAACGTCATGGAGTACAACAATATTCGTGGCACCTTGTTACTTGCGTCAGAGGGTATTAATGGCACTGTAGCAGGAAACCGCAGGGGTATAGAGGCCCTGATGACTTGGTTTGAGAAAGATGGGCGCCTGAGCAATATTGTGACTAAAGAATCCTTTGAGGCTCACAATCCGTTTTATCGCACTAAAGTAAAACTAAAGAAAGAAATCGTCACCATGGGGGTTGAAGGCATCGACCCTAAACAGCTAGTAGGTACTTACGTTAAACCTAAGGACTGGAACGCCCTTATTTCTGACCCAGACGTCGTATTAGTAGATACACGTAATGACTACGAAGTAAAAGTGGGTAGCTTTAAAGGTGCACTAAACCCAGACACCACTAACTTTCGTGAATTCCCACAGTATGTGAGTGACCACATGGACCCAAAAATAAATAAAAAAGTAGCGATGTTCTGTACTGGCGGTATCCGCTGCGAAAAGTCTACAGCCTACTTAAAGGAACAGGGTTTTGAAGAGGTGTATCACCTACAAGGTGGCATTTTAAAATACCTCGAAGAAGTGCCAGAAGAAGACACTATGTGGCAGGGAGAATGTTTTGTATTTGATAACCGCGTTACGGTAAACCACCAGCTGGAAAAAGGCCAATACGACCAATGCCACGCGTGTCGCTTACCGATTACTAAAGAAGAGCAAACCAGCGATAAATACCTAGAGGGCATCAGCTGCCCAAACTGCTTTGACAAACACACCCCAGACCAACGCCAGCGCTATAAAGAACGCCAGCACCAGATGGAACTAGCCCAACAACGTGGTGAATCTCACATAGGTGCTGATGCCATAGAGACAATCGCCCATCGCCGCAAGGCTAAAGCGCAAGAAAAACAAGCACAGCGTAAATCCTAGTTATACTGCTGCAGGCCTGAGGCGACTTACAGGCCGCTCATCAATAATAATATGAATGGCCGCAGTCACTAACGCAATGGCAGCAGCGGCCCACCAAACATTATCGTAACTGCCTGTTGTGTCATACAAATACCCACCTAACCAAACCCCTAAAAACGAGCCTAGTTGATGATTTAAAAAAACAATGCCGTAGAGGGTTCCCATGTGCTTTAAACCAAACATTTGTGCCACCAGGCCAGATGTAGGCGGCACTGTAGCCAGCCATAAAAACCCAGTGACAATAGAAAATAGATAAACCGAGGTGGTGGTGATGGGGGTTAGCATAAAGCCTGCTATAGCCAACGCCCGCAGCAGATAAATAATACCTAACAGATTTTTCTTCGAGTATTTGCTAGACCAAGAGCCAAATAACAAACATCCAAATATGTTAAATAAGCCAATTAACGATAAACTAATAACAGCTACTTTGGCATCAAATCCATTGTCAGACAAATAAGCAGGCATGTGCACCGTAATAAATGCTAATTGAAAACCACAGACAAAAAAACCTGCAATAAGCAACCAATAGTGCACATGCCCACCCGCTTCTTTAACGGCTTCAGATAAACTTTGATCGTGTTCTTGGCTGACCACTTCAGACTGCTGTCCATCGTTACGAAAAGGCCTAGCCAACAGCAGCATGCTCAAAGAACCCCCCGCTAAAATGAGCAAAGTAATTTGCCACCCATACGCAGCGATAAATTCTTGCGCTACTGGAATCACTAGTAATTGGCCAAAAGAGCCTGCAGCAGTGCCCAAGCCTAAGGCCAAGCCACGTTTTTCTTCACTTACCATTCTGGCTAAAGCGGGTAAAATAACACCAAAGCCTGTGCCTGCAACACCCATACCCACCAGAATACCCGCACCGATATGCAGGCCCCAATAACTATCGGCTGTGGCGGTAATATACAGACCTAATGCATAAGCAATAGAACCAATATAAATGGTTTTAGACGTGCCAAAACGATCTGCCATAGCCC
>Ga0209816_1000379_pt1 | contig 35491 bp, 50 predicted proteins | sample CoawatmetaG01DNA_FD_187509 | JGI IMG/M metagenome (GOLD analysis project Ga0209816, IMG submission 187509) | Marine microbial communities from the West Antarctic Peninsula - Coastal water metaG017-DNA (SPAdes) (version 2) | ecosystem: Environmental > Aquatic > Marine > Coastal ...
GTCAGATATGAGATTTACATGACATCCGGCACTCTATCGGTGAGGACTGTATGACTGAGCTAGAACGCTGCAAACCTTGGATCGAGGCGGCGCTTGAATATAGCGGCGGCACGCACCTGTTTGAGGATGTTGAGGCGGGCTTGACCAAGGGCACGTTGCAGCTTTGGCCAGCGCCGCATGGGTGTATCGTCACTGAAATCGTGATCTTTCCACGTAAGCGGGTTGTGAATGTATTTTTGGGCGGCGGCGAGCTTGAGCAGATTATGAAAATGCACAGCGACGTGATAGACTGGGCTAAATCGCAAAACTGCGTGGCCCTTACAATGCATGGCCGCATGGGCTGGAATAAACCATTAGGCAAACATGGCTGGAAACGCCAATTTGCCTCATACATAAAGGATTTTGAATAATGTCAGGCGGAAAAGGTGGATCAGACACAACGTCTGTAGCAATACCAGAATACATTGAGCGGGCTGCGCAGCGGAACCTAAACAAAGCTGAAAGTATTTCTCAGCTTGGTTACGTTCCACAGTACGGCCCAGACGTTGCAGCGTTTACACCAAACCAGCAGGCTGCGTTTCAAAACACGTCAGACGCGGCTAGTGCGTTTGGCATGGCAACGCCGACTAGCCATCGGGGTATAATGGGCGGCATGGACGCGCCAACTGAATACGCCAACGGCGTGTCCGGCTATTCATCTCAGCCGATATTCCAACAGTCAGTAGACCAGTTGCAGGCAGAGCGTCCCGGCCAGTTCGATCACATGAATAGCTTCTTTATCGACCCATTTACCGGTCAGTCTGGCAGCAATATGAGCGCGCCGGTCAATTACGAGAATTACAACACCTCCGCGCAAAACAGCCGAGACCAAGCTCAAGCTCAGCGAGAACAGGCTGACATGCAGCGCGGCAACGATTTGGCAATAGCTCAAGCACGAGCAAGTGCTGGGCCAAGCTCGGTGTATTACAACAACGAAAACACAGTTATGAACACCACTGGCGTAGGCGGCGGCGCTTCTGCTGGCGGTGGCAATGCCGCATCGTTTGAGGAACCTTCCTCGACAGGCTCTTATGGCGGGTCTTTAATGACTGGCGAGCCTAGCCCGTCGAGTAGCACTTTCTTTGACTCGGTAAATAATGGCCCAAGAAATGAGTTTGGGGTTAGTTCTCCTGCTGTTAATTTTCCAAACTTTGACCCAGTCGCGTTTAACTCTGATTACGGTTCTGGACCCGCCCCAACAGGCAACACAACGCCGCCACCATCCAATGTCGGGTACACTGGACTTGGTGATAGGTTAAACGGCGGCGGGGCGGGCTTGTCGGGAGGCACTTACAGCGGCGGCGGCGCTATGTCTGACCTTGGAAACAGCCTGACTACTTCGGTTGACCTTCCGGGCAACGTGGCATCCCGCACGCTAGGCATCGGCGCAGGCGCGGCAAACAACGCCAACGATAGCGGTTTTGAGGGCGCGGACGGCGGCGGCGAGGGCGGAGACGGCACAGTTATCTGCACATCAATGCACACGTTGGGCCTAATCTCTGACGAGGTTTACAAGCTAGACGCAGAATTCGGTGAAAGAATTAACGAGGCTGACCCGTCTCTTCTTGCTGGATACCGCCAATGGGCAACCCCATTAGCGGATTACATTTTGGGTGACAGCATCGGATCGAAACTAGCTCTTTCAATTATCACCCCCTTGGCAACGTCATGGGCGGCTCAAATGGCTCACGTTATGCGACCAGACAAATACAAGCCTAATCTCTTAGGTAAGGTCGTGATGCTTGTCGGGCATCCTACTTGCAGGCTAGTGGGCTATATGTCTTTTGGCAGCATCAATTCAATTAAGAAGGGCGCATAATATGGCTGGTTCGGGATCAGGAAGCATGGGCGGCATGACTGGGCAACAATCTGCTCCCTCGTCAGAAATACAAGGGCGGCGAATGGGTCCGACAAACGGCCAGTTTGCTCCGCTTGCGCCGCGAGGCAGCTTCAACGTCAATAACGCGGCGGCGGGCGGCTTGCAGCAGGCGATGCAGGGCACGCAGGCGGCGGGCATGTACTCACCGCAGCAAGTAAACCCGACTGGCTACAATGCGGCTAACGTCGGGTCTCAGGGATACAATGCGGCCAACGTCGGGTCTCAGGGATACAATGCGGCCAACGTCGGGTCTCAGGGATACAATGCGGCCAACGTCGGGTCTCAGGGATACAATGCGGCGACGGTTGGCGGGCAGAATGTTGCGGCTCAAAACGTGCAGGCTGGCCAATTATCTGGTGCAAACCTTTCTCAATACACCAACCCATTTGAGGACCAAGTTGTTCAGCAGTCTCTGGACGACTTGGATCGCAGCCGCATGATGGCCCAAAATAAAGTTGGCGCTCAAGCCGGATCGGCGGGCGCGTTCGGTGGGTCACGTCACGGCATTGCAGAGGCAGAGACTAATCGTGGCTTTGCCGATCAAGCAGCACGCACGGCATCTGGCCTTCGTCAAACAGGGTTCCAGAACGCTCAGAACATGGCTGGTCAAGACATCAGTATGCGGATGCAGGGGGACTTAGCAAACCAAGGTGCAAACCTTCAAGCTGACACGACAAGTGCGCAATTCGTCCAGCAGGCCAAGATGCAGAATCAAGCGTCACGAAACCAAGCGAACCAGTTTGGCGCGGCGGCGGGTAATCAGGCTAACATGGCCAACTTTAATGCTCAAAACCAAGCGAACCAGTTTGGCGCGGCGGCGGGTAATCAGGCTAACATGGCCAACTTTAATGCTCAGAACCAAGCTAACCAGTTTGGCGCAAGTGCTGGTAATCAGGCTAACATGGCCAACTTTAATGCTCAGAACCAAGCTAACCAGTTTGGCGCGGCGGCGGGTAATCAGGCTAACATGGCCAACTTTAATGCTCAGAACCAAGCTAACCAGTTTGGCGCAAGTGCTGGAAATCAGGCCAGAGCGTACAATCAGGCCGCGCAAAATCAAGCGGGTCAGTACAACGCAGGAAATCGAATGCAGGCGCAATCGTACAATCAAAACGCTGGGTTGCAGGCGAACCAGCAACGGCTTGGTGCGGCATCCCAGATGGGCGGACTTGGCAATCAAGCATTTAACACTGGCCAAACACTACAGCAAAATCAAAGGCAGCAGGGTCTTATGCAGCAAGGTTTGCAGCAGTCTTTGATTGATGCAGCACAGCGTCAATTTCAGGGATACGCCAATGCGCCGCTGCAGTCATTGGGAGCGCCATTGACCGCGTTGGGTTCCGTTCCAGACGCCGGCGGTTCAACCACGACTGAGCAGAACAATCCTGGCTTGTTTGATTACCTTGGGGTGGCTGGAACTATGGGTGCTTTTTCCGACAGCCGACTAAAAACCGACGTTGAGAGCATCGGCAGTCACGGCGGCGTAAACTTTTATAAGTGGGCTTGGAATAGTTTGGGGCGTAGTGTTGTGGATATGTCACAGCCTACGGTTGGAGTTATGGCCGACGAGTTGCAAGAGACACATCCGCACTTGGTTATGCGCTTTGACGACGGGTTCCTGCGCGTAAACTATCGCGGGCTTTCTGATGAGCTTATGGGCGCGGGGGCTTAAACTATGGGCATGAATGACCGCGACCTCCTTGCCAAAACCTTAATGGCCGAGGCTGGCAATCAGGGTATCAGCGGAATGATGGACGTTGGTTCGGTCCTTATGAACCGCGTAAACGCATCTGGGTACGGCAACGGCATTCGCGGCGTGATTATGAAGCCCGGACAGGTTTCTGCATGGAATAGCAAAACTGGACACGCTGGCGGTGAGCAAGGTCAAGACGTAAACGCCATGCGGCCCAGCGCGGAAATTTATCAAGCGGCTGACGCGCTACTGTCTGGCAACTATCAGGACCAGACAGGCGGCGCGACACACTACTACAACGACAAATATTCGCAACCTAGCTGGGGTAAGCGGGCAGGCGGGGATTGGCAGCGTCGAGGAGATCACCTGTTTGGCTTTGGAAACGAGAAAAACAGGTCCAGCGTTGCGGCGGACGCCATGCAGGTGCTTGGCAAGACCTTGCCACAAACAGCAAATAGTGGTATTCTTGCCACACCACAGGAAAGGCCGGAACCAATGCAACAGCCACGCGGACTTCTAGGCTCACTCGGCCTCCAAAAGATGCAGGACGGCGCAGAGGGCGAAACTGGCCAGCGGTTCTTTCAGCGTGATAGCTTCAAGGATGCGTCGGCTAAATTTGGGCAGGCGTTCGCGGCATTGGGTAGCAATCCGGGCGTTCAGAAAATGGCCAACGAAGTGGCAGGCCAGCGCACAGAATTAAAGGCACGCAACAAAACAACTGAATACCTACGCGCAAACGGTCTGGGCGACATGGCTGACATGGTTGAGGCTGGTGAAATGTCGGCTGGCGCTGTTATGTCCCAGATCGTCAAGCAGAGATTGGGTGGAGGGCCTGATGACCCAACCGACGTTCGGTCCCTTCGCATGAAGGCAGAAATGGCGGGCCTTGTTCCGGGGACTAAAGAATATCAGGACTTTGTGATAAATGGCGGCGGCGCGCCATCTAACTTTAGAGCTTTGGATATGCAAGCGGTGGCGTCAGGATACAAGCGCGGGACGCCAGAATATCAAGAGTTCATGGCAACGCGCGGATCAGGACTGCAGGAAGGTGCCGTATTGGCCGCCAGAACTGATGGTGCTGGGTCAGCCGAGGCTGCCAAGGTTGGCGGCAAGATGACAGCGGAACGTGCATTTGAAGCATATGACCAAGCGGCAGGCGTAAGCAAGTCAATGGGGTCAATAAGTGAGGCCATTGCTGCCATTGATAGCGGAGCAGAAAGCGGCTTTTTCCAAAAGTACATCCCAAACATTACGGAGGCCTCCGCGTCCCTAGAGGTGGCGATGAACAAAATGGGATTAGACGTAATTTCTTCGGTCACATTTGGCGCACTCTCTGAAAAGGAAATGTCAGTAGCGATGGCTACCGCCGTTCCGCAAGACTTGCGGCCCGGACCTCTGCGGGCTTGGCTTGTGGATAAACTCAACGCACAGACCAAGGCGCGCGAGGCGCTTATGAGTGCAGCACGTTACCTATCACAACCGGGCAACACTATCGGCGGCTGGATGGACGAGCAAGAAAAGAGTGGCGGCGGAATAAAAACCCAAACCCTGCCTCCATCAGGCGTGACTGACGAGGCAAGGGTGGACGCCCTTAAACTTTTGAACTTAGGGGGAAAAGACTAGATGGCCGATGACCGCATGACCTTTGGCGAAAGCAAGCAGATACTAGACGCCATTTCTACCCTTGAAAAACTAGAAGCGTCTGGAGAAATTCGCGAGGCAGAGCAGAAGGCGCTTGATAACTTTCGAGGTAAAAAGCGTTCGGCAACCCAGTCCAAGGCAGACACGGTTGCGACATATCGCGGAGTTCAGGCTGACGGTTCTTTCGGGCTGGCTGACGAAATCAACGGCGCAAGGAAGGCGGCGGGCGACTTCATGCGTAACGGAAACTTGGCGGGGGCCAAGGCCGCATATGCTAAGTACAGGGATTTGACGCGTGAGAAGGATATGGCGGCGCAGCTTCTAGCACCTGACGCTTTTGACAGGGGGAAGAAGACAGGCGCAGTACTCAGTGCTTTAACGCCAGCAGGCGTAGCAACAAAGGGTATGCAGGGTATGTCTATGCTGGGTAAGATGGCGGTCGGTGGCATAACGGGCGCGGCCACTACGGCGCTGCCTGAATTTGCAGAGGGTGAGGGCGGATTCCAGCGCCGTATTGCGAACGTCTCCCCTGTTGGCGTTGCTATCGGTGCGGGGCTTGGCGGGCTTGCTCCGGCAGCGGGCGCGGCGGTAGGCGGTACGGTTCGAGCGGCGCAGAATATGCGGCGCGGCGTGGAGGGGTTCGGCGCGTCTGCATCTAATCGGGTCGCAAACTCAATGGGTAAGGCGCAGCGTTCGGGGCAAGACATTCAAGCGTATCTTGACAGCATTGGTCCAGAGGGCATGATTGCCGACGTTCAGGGTGCCCCGCAAAAGCTGGCCCAAGGTTTAGCTTCAATGTCTGGCGAGGGTAGTGATGCGCTGCAACGCTCAATTCGTGGGCGTGCCGAGGACGCTGGAGCTCGTATCGACCAAACAGTGACGCAGCGGATAGATGAGCCAGAAGCGGCCTATCAAGCGAGGGTTGACCTTGCCACCGAACGATCCACCGTTTTCGGGCCGATGTACGACGCGGCCACGTCTAGCAAAATGACATTTGATGTGACCAACATACGCGACCAAGTGAAGTCTGTAGGCGTAGATGCAGCATCGACGGTCAGCAAGAAGCTGAAAACCGTGATGAAAGATTTGACCGAAGATGGCGCAATATCAGCAAAGCGTCTGCACAACTCCAGATCGGCCTTGAGCGACGCCATCTTTAAGGCTGGGATCAAAGGGGATGGGGCCGTTGTCGCAAACATGCGACCTATCCTTTTGGAAATGGATCAAATGTTGGATCAAATACCTGACTACGCCACGGCACGGGTCGGCTATGCTAACAACAAGGGTATGGAGCGAGCCGTCGATCAGGGGCGCAAGGCGTTTACTGGATCGGCAGCAACAGCAATGTCACCAAAAGTATTGAGTGACGCTCTTGGCAAAATGTCACCAGCACAACGTGACGCCTACAAAAAAGGCGCGCGAGAGTACATTTCGGCCCTCATGGGAACATCTAGCAATGACGCAGCAGCGGCATGGCGTGAGTTTGGCAAGAATTGGAACGCTGAAAAGCTGCGTCTAGTTGTTGGCGAGGATGACGCCCAAGAAATCACGCGCAGGCTAATGGCTGAAAAGGATTTTTCCGCTACGCGCGGCGCTGTGGTCGAGGGTTCGCAGACCTCGCAGAGATCGGAGGCCCGCGAGGCACTTTCTGACATACGCGACCCTGAAAGCGGCAATGCACCTTCACCTGTTAGCCGTATTCGTCAGGGCATTGAGGCACCAATTAACGCTGTTATCGACAACATACTTTTTGGCCCGCGTCGAGGCACGGTCAACCGCGAGATTGGGCAGCTACTATCACTGCAAGGCGATGCGCGAAACCGTGCTGTCACGGCGCTACTTGCGGAGGCTAAGACGCTAAACGACCCCACAAGGTTGCAGCAGATAGTGGAAGCAGTGGCAACGGCATCCGGCCTAACTTATGCGCAGACGGTAGACGTTCAATAAGCGACATCTTTACAACAGTGCTGCAAAAATGATACTGTGGCAGAAATACAAGGATCGACGATGGACCTGAAAGCCAAAACACGCGTAGAAATTGAAAACATTGTTCAATCTGCCATTGGCGGCGCGGTGGATTTTGTCGAAAGCGAAATCTCTGAGGGTCGTATTAAGGCCCAGCGCTATTACGACGGCCACGTCGATTTGACGCATGAGGACGGTCGCAGCAAAGTTGTCTCGACGAAAGTTCGTGACATTGTGCGGGCAACGAAGCCAAGCCTGATGCGCGTATTTCTTAGCTCCGCACGACCCGTTGAGTTTGTGCCGAAAGGCCCGGATGACGTTAAGAACGCAGAGCAAGCCACTGAGTTCATGCATCACGAATTTACGCGCCTGAATGGTTTCAATGTCCTGAATGACGTTTTCCATGATGCATTGGTCAAGAAGCAGGGCGTCGCAAAGATTTACTGGATGGACTACCCAGAGGCCGAAATCCACAGTTACACCGACTTGAGCGATGACGAATACACGTTCTTGGTTGCAGAGGATGACGTGACTGTGATCGAACACAGTGTCGAGTCGTCTATGTCGATGGACCAGATGGGCTTTGAAGTTGAGGAGCCTATCCACAGCGTTAAAATCAGCCGCGAAAAGACCAAGGGTGAGCTGTGCATCGAAAGCGTACCGCCAGAAGAATTTTTCATTGATCGCAACGCACGGACGTTGAAAGACGCATACGTTGTTGCGCACCGTACGGAAATGCGTGCGGGTGATTTAATCAACATGGGCGTTGATGCCGAGTTGGTCGAAAAGTTAGACGGGTTTGCCAGCGGGTCAGAAATGACGCAGGCAGAACATCAAGAGCGTCTTGGGTATGTTACCGACAGCAGTGACGAGGACGCGCAAGACGAAAGCATGAAAAACGTCGCGGTCACAGAGGCATACATGAGAATGGACGTTGACGGCACTGGCACGCCAGTCCTGCACAAGTTCCTTTGCGGCGGCACGAATTACGACTTGTTGGACTACTCACCTTGTGATGAGCAGCCGTTCGCTCTATTCGAGGTAGACCCGGAACCGCACTCATTTTATGGCAATTCGCTGGCCGAGCTAATCTTTAATGACCAAGACTCAACCACATCCGTTTTGCGTGGCATTATGGACAACGTGGCGATGACCAACAATCCAAGACTGGCTGTCGTCGAGGGTCAGGTTGACCTTGATGACCTTTTGAACAACGAGATCGGCGCAATTGTTAGAATGAAGCAGGCAGGCGCGGTCCAAGAATTGACTGTGCCATTTGTTGCTGGTCAAACACTGACGGCGTTATCTTATCTCGACGGCCAAGTCGAAAGTAAAACGGGCGTCACACGGGCCTCTATGGGGCTTGATCCAGACGCCATGCAGTCGACAACCAAGGCAGCCGTGACGGCCACCGTACAGGCGCAGGCGGGCCAAGTTGAAGTTATGGTTCGCAATCTAGCCGACGGCGTGCGCGATATGTTCGGCATCATGCTGCGTTTGATGATAAAGAACTTTGACGAAGATCAGATGGAGCAAATGAACGGCTCCGCAGCGCCAGTCGATCCGCGCGTTTGGAACTCGTCGATGGACGTTTCTATCAACGTCGGTCTGGGCACTGGTCGAGAAGAAGAAAAGATGATGGGGCTGAACCAAGCGCTGCAAATGCAGACAATGGTTTACCAGACATACGGGCCATCAAACGGCCTTGTGACGCTCACAAACATTCGAAATACGCTGGCAGATTTGCTTGCGGCTTCGGGCGTTCGCAATGCGGACCGCTACTTCTCGCCAATGACGCAAGAAATCGAACAGCAGATGCAGCAACAGGCAATGCAGGCACAGCAGAACCAAGGCCAAGAGGCCAACGACCCCAACGCTGCATTCCTACAGGCAGAGCAGATAAAAGCGCAGGCCAAAATGCAGAACGACATTGGCCGCTTGCAGCTTGATACACAGAAGGCCGCCGCTGACGACGACTTAAAGCGCGATGAGATGGCACAGGACTTGCTCGTACAGGCCGCCAAGATTGCAGGGCAGTACGGCACAAACGTCGACACGGCCCGCATCAAGGCTGAACAGGACAAGGTTCGCATGATCGGCGGCATAGCGCAGGGCGGCGGTCAAAATGGCAACAGATAAACGCATGAAAGCGCAGGCAGCGCGGACGCTACAGGCGGACGACGCATTTCAAACTTTCATGGCAGAGGTTCGCGATGAGCAAATGCGCATATTCGCAAACAGTGGCGTCGATGACGTTGACCTGCGCGAAGACGCGCACGCAATGATTCGGGCCTTAAACCAGATCGACATGAGACTTGATGCCGCAATTGGCGTCGAAAAAATGTTAGATCGTAAGGAAAAAAGGTAGCACCGTGGAAGCGACTACAATGGACGACGCAGTTTCAATGATAACTGAAAGCGGTGGGGCAGATGATGCCTCGACCGAGGATAATCTACGCGACGCCGTGACCGAAATCACAGAGCCAACTGACGACGGTCAGAGCGATGAGGTTGAAGGAACGGAAGAAGGCGAAGATGACGTTGAGGCATCCGACGACGACCTAGATGATGTCGAAATTGACGACGAAGGCAATGAGGAAAATGAGGCTGTAGACACCACTCTTTACCCCGTCAAAGTTGACGGAAAAGATGAAGATTGGACACTGGACCAGCTAAAAAGATCAGCGTCAGGCGATTCGGCAATTAACAAGCGTTTTCAGGAAAATGCTGAGGTCCGCAAGGGCTTAGAGCAACGTGAAAGCGTTTTAGCGCAGAACGAGCAGCATGTTTTACATCTGTTCAATCAAGCGCAGCAAGGTGGCTTACAGGCCCCAACGGCACCGACAAAGGAACTTTTCGACCAAGACCCGATTGGGTACATGGAAGCAAAGATGACCTACGACGAGGCAGTGGGCGCTTACGACAAGCAGCAACACGGCGTGCATGAAATGCAACAAAACCAGACACAGCAGCAGGAGCGGGCGCGTGGAGCGTATCTGCAAGAGCAAGCTGAAATCCTAAAGCAGCGTATGCCTGAGATTGCCGACCCAGTTAAAGGTGCGGCGTTGAAGCAAGGCATTATGGCGACGGGGATTGAGTATGGTTTTAGCGCGGATGAAATGGCGGCGGTTAGCGATAGCAGATATGTCTTGGCGTTAAATGACGCGCGGAAATATCGCGACCTTGTGGCCAAGCGCAAAATCGCAACGCAAAAGGGCGAAAAGGCACGCCCAGTTGTGAAAGCTGGAACGAAAAAGCGCCCCGACGGGAACGCTAAAATCCAGCAAAAAGCGCAAGACAAGCTGAAAGGCTCCGGTTCAATCAATGACGCATTGAGCCTCATTTTAAACTCATAAACCTGAAAGGTTTACATCATGGCACAGCCAGCAAATACCTTCGACTCGTTCGAAACGGTCGGCATTAAAGAAGACTTGAGCAATGTTATCTATAACATTAGCCCAGAGGAAACTCCGTTCTATTCCAAGTCTGCAAAGACGAAAGCAACGTCCACTTTGCACGAATGGCAAACAGATACTTTGCGTGCCAGCGCCGCGAATGCTCACATCGAAGGTGATGACACAGCAGGTTCTGCTCGTGTTGCTACTGTTCGCTTGGGCAACCGCACGCAGATTTTCAAAGACGCTGTTATTGTTCCTGATACAGATGAAGGCGTGGACAAGGCTGGCCGTGCAAAAGAGATCGCGTACCAGACTTTGAAGATCGCTCAAGAACAAAAGCTCGATGTGGAGCGTGCTTTGTTTGACAACAACGCCCGCGTGGTCGGTAGCGCATCCGTAGCCCGTGAACTTGCTGGTATGCCGACTTGGTTGATTACCAACACAGTATTTGGCGCGAACGAAGGCGCAGATGCTACAGGGGACGGCACGGACGCACGTACTGACGAAACCACAGCGTTGACTGCGTTTTCTCAAGCGAAGTTTGACACCGTGATGCAGTCTGTTTGGGAAGAAGGCGGAAAGCCTGACACATGCTATTTGTCGGCATTCCAGATGAACTTGGCTCTTGGTTTTACTGGCAATAACAACCAGCGTTCGGCAGTCCAAGCTGGCGATGGTAAGGTTATTAAGTCTCTTGCCGTGTATGTGACCCCGTGGGGCACGGTCGAGTTTGTGCCCGTCCGTGAGAATCGTGCGCGTGACGTGTTTATTGTTCAGGATAATATGTGGGAAGTTGCCGTGCTACGTGCGACCAAAAACACCCCGCTTGCCAAAACTGGCGACAACACGAAGCGTCAGGTTATTACTGAGTTGACACTTTGCTGTAAGAACGAAAAAGCCAACGGCGGCATTTTCGACAACACAGTATCTTAAGCTAAAAGGGGTGGCTTAACGGCCACCCCACCAAACTACGGGAATTGATATGAAACAGATTGTTGTACTATGCCACAAGGTCAGCACGAAGCAGGGCAAGCTAATTAAAGGCACCATTGCTGAAATGACCGAAGACGAGGCGATGCGGATTTTATCTGTACGGCCCGACGCAATTGAAATTTTAGGCGATGTCGAAGTCGTCAAGCCGAAAGAGGTTAAGCGCCATGTCCCTACCCGCAAATTCAACAAAGCTATTTCAAAAGATTAGTTTTGAAGGCGACAATATGGTTATCAAAAACACCTTTGATGCCTCACATGTGCTGCGAGACGTAAGACAGGCGCGTGAGACGACAGAAAATGCTTTTGGTTCAGACTACAAACACATTGGCAATATTGATCCGGGTATGCTGGCGATGTGGCTGAAAGAGGCTGGCGTCGCTTGGTCCGACACGGCCGGAATGAAAGACGTTATAAAACGCAAAATGATGTCACCAGATTTTAGCGCGTTGCGCGTCTGGGAGGGTTCATATTGATGTCCGACGCTGAGCACACGCACGAAAACCGCATCCAGCGCCTTGAGACGTTTCGCGAGGTCATCACGATCAAGTTGGATAATACCGACGAGAAACTGGACGATATTCGCAGCTCAATAAAGTGGCTAACGAGGCTGATTATTGGCGCGTTGTTGCTCGCAGTGCTGGGGGCGTTTTTCGGGGGCTACGGTTTGTGATTGAAGTTCTCGCCCTTGCTGGCGCTGTAAAAGCCATTTCAGGCGCAATCTCTGCGGCGGTAAAGGCTGGAAAAGATGCAACGTCTCTGATGCCTGAGTTTAGCAAGCTGGCAGAACTTGACGCCGAAATTCGAGCCGCAGAGTCAGGTGCGGGCAAGGGATTTCTGGGCAAACTTTCATCCAGCGAGGCCGAGGGGTTTGCCATTGCAGAGGCAAAGATGGCGCACAAACAGGCTGTTGACGACCTGCGCAGTGTGTGTCGCCTTTACGGTCCGCCAGATATGTGGGACACTGTGCTCCGAGAGCAGGCGGCGGCACGGGTCAGGCGCGAAGCAGCGACTAAGGATCACGCGGCCAAACGTGAAAAGATTGTGTGGATAATTAGTGTCGTTTTCGGCGGCGTTTTATTTTTCATTCTGTCTGGTTTGATTATATTTAGCGCAGCGGCGTTAGACAAGTAGAAAGAAGCAAACATGAGCGTACCACAACAAGCAATCGACATGGTTAAAAAATGGGAGGGATTGCGGCATGATACTTACTTGTGCAGCGGCAACGTCCTGACCATCGGATATGGCACGACAGCGCGCGCGGGCGTCGGCATTGTCCCGGTTATGGGGATGACAATCACAACGTCCGAAGCTGAATATTACCTAGAAAAGGCTTTGGATAAATTTACGGCAAAGATTGACCCGCTTTTCACGGCAGAAATCAACGACAATGAGCGATCCGCATTTATATCACTGGCCTACAATATTGGTCCGGGTGGCTTCAAGCGTTCGTCGGCATTGCGTCACTTTAACGCTGGCAATAAAGACAAGGCGGCCAAGTCTATCCTGATGTGGAACAAGGCAGGTGGCAAGAAGGTCCAAGGTCTAGTAAATCGTCGCGCTGACGAGAGTTTACTGTTTTTGCTACCTGTCACGCAGGAACCAGCCGAGACGCCACCAGAGCCAGCCACAGGCGCTTTTACGGGCATTCTGGCTGCAATCATCGCAATCTTGAAAGGATTTAGAAAATGAACAAGGCAAGTTCGTCGAAAATCAACTTTGTTTCGCTCATAACGCAGATTGTAACTGTTGTTTTGCTGATGGGCTTCATTCCAGAGAAATACAACGAGCATGTGCTTGTTATCGTCGGCCTAGTATTGCCCGCGATCGTGCAGGCGTGCCGCACTTGGTTTACAGGTGACAAAAATGCTTGACCTGATAACTGGACTGCCAGCCATTTTGGGTGCCATTGCTGCGGGAGTTATTGCCTTGTGGGGGTTTGGCCGATCAAAGAAAAAGCAGGGCCGCGCAGAACTGCAAGACGAAATGCAGGACGCTTATAATTCAACAAGTAAGGATTTACAAAGTGCTGAAACTATTCGCCCTACTGACCCCGATGCTGTTCTTGATAAATTGCACGAGTACAGCAAGTGAAGGCATGGCGTCGGCAATACTTGACGCCGCAGTTCCCGAAAGCATTATTCACGCAAGGTCACTAAAAGAAAATAACTTGGATGAAATCCGCAGGACTGGGCTTGATCTAATCTCAACGGTCAATTGCTGGCCAGATGGGTGCCGCAAGTGACGCCAGCACAGCGGGAAGCTTACGACGCGGTTGTCCAACACGGCGGCATCAGGGCTGCGGCGCGAGAGTTGGGCGAGGCGCACAGTGGCGTCGCTCGAAAATACTACGCAGCCAAAAAATACCTTAAAACGGACGACGCGATAACGGGCGCAATGGCCAGCGTCGGGATGTCGGACGTGACGCCCCTACACAGCGGTTGGATCAAATCAGACGGCGCTTCGATGTATTTTCAAATGCCAAAGGGCCGCGGCGACAGAGACACCGTTCTTGAGGCGATACGTGGCGCGATTGACGACCTGAAAGACGAAACATTCCCCGAATATGAATTGCGCGCCGCGCCCGATGGCGAGTGTTTGCTTGTGATTGACCTTGCAGACGTACACGTTGGCAAGCTGTGCGCTGAAACGGAAACGGGATACACTTACAGCCGCGACGTCGCCGTTAATCGCATGGTGGAAGGTACGCGTGAGTTAATCCGCAAATCGTCGGGCATGGGCATTGGCAGAATACTGTTTGTATTGGGCAATGACATCCTGCACGTTGACAATTCAAAATCAACAACGACAAGCGGCACACCACAAGACACGCACGGCACCATTCACCAGCTTTACCGGGATGCGTTCGCAGGCTACGTCAAGTGCATTGAGATGGCACGGCTGACCGCCCCCGTGGACCTTATATTCTGCCCGTCAAACCATGATTGGGTTATGGGCTGGTGTTTGGCTCGCGAAGTCGGCGCATGGTTCCGCAACGCGCCTGACGTTACATCTACAGAATACAATATGTCAGAAATTCACCGCAAATATTATAGGTTCGGCAATAACTTGATTGGCCTGACGCACGGTGACGGTGCAAAAGAAACCGACCTCTACCCGCTGATGATGACTGAGGCGCGGGGGCATGTTTCAGAATGCCCGCATAAATACATCTACGTGCATCATTTTCACCATAAAGTTCGCAAGCAAGCTGGCGTGGTTCCGCACAAGCGGGAAAAAGATCACATTGGCATGACGATGCTGCACAATTCGGTCAAGTCAATGGAGGGCGACAACGTGCAAATTGAGTACGTCCGCAGCCCCTCACCCCCCGATGGTTGGCACCACCGCAACGGATACATTAACCGTCAGGCCGTCGAATGTTTTGTGCATCATCCACACGACGGCCAAGACGGAAGGTTCACCGTTTGGTTTTAGTCTATCCAGTGCATTCTCCATGATCAGTTTGGCAAAGTGCGTCCTCTGCGTCAAATATCCAGTCGCCTTGCCTGTCCACCATGTCGCCTAATTCTTTGCGCGTAAAGGCATCGCGAAACCTCGCGCCGCCTGCCGATTTTGTAAGGGCCGTTGCCGCCGCTTCTTGGGCTGCCCACCATTGGTGGCGCTTGGGATGGTCGCGGGCCAGCGCAGCAAGTGTTGCCTCACTTTTCATAAAACAGCCATCACAATTTCCAAGCCCTTTTTTAACACGGAGGTCAAACGGCATAGATTTCCAAAAGTTGCCAACCATCGAAACCGTAACGTCCTCCAAAGGGAACCACCTTGTTACGCGCTTGTCAGTTGATGGCTTGAGTCGATGCGGTTCGTCCGCACGAATCCCTACAGCATTTGACCAATCTTTCCAGCCTAGCGACATGAGGTAGCGACGTGCGGGCAACATTTTCAAATGCTCAGTGCAAAACCGTTTTGATTGGTCGGGACATGCCTTTTTTCGCTGAATTAGGCGAGCAAACGGTTCTCCTTCACGGCTGGCTGAATTGTGTGAAACCACGTCAAACAATACTTCACCGCCGCGCTCTGCGTCTTCGACCCAGACAATAGGCACGTTCCATCTATCGCCGCATTGCTGAACAAAATCTAATGTCTCAGGCATTTCTCGGCCCGTGTTGCTAAACACGACCTTTGCGCGATCAGGTAGACCGTTGTTCACAGCAAGTATTTGATGCAGCATGTAGGCGCTTGTGCGCCCACCGCTAAAGCTAATTTGCACTTTGCCTGCTGGCAGTGTGTATCCTCTCATATTATCGTCCTTAACTCAATTCAGACGCCAACGCGACATATCCAGCAATATCAACAAAGCTGTCGTCGTGCGGGCGTTGGGTTGTCGCCATGCGGGCAATTTTGAGGTCAGCCATCATTATAGCCACCTGCCAAGGTTGGATGGTGATGCCAACTGTCTGCGTCCATCGCTGCGCAATATTGGTAAAGTTATCAAACGGCGCACCATAGGCATCCTGCCTGTCACCCGTAATTAGGTTCCCCGCTTCCTCCAACACTGCCATTCGGTGCCGTGGTTTTGGTGCGGTCATTGGTGGTTCTAATTTGTCTAAGTTCCATTTTGTCATATTATTCACCTATATGTTTCTGAGCGCTTGCCGCGCCAGAGTTTCGATTGCGTCTTTTGACAAGTCGTCGGCACGGCTGGCGAGAAAAGAAAGCGCAGACGACATCGCGTCACGTTCCTTTACCAAGGTTCGCACTGTGTCGAGAATAACGGAAAGTTTCTTTTCGCTTATGACGCTGGCCGTGTCGACATAGGATATAATGGGACCGCACACGTCGCGTTCGACGGTTTTTCGGCTTGTGTCTGTCATTGTTTCACTTTCTATTTATGACGCTACATGCCCGACGGGCGCGTCTGGTTGATCCTGATATTTGCCGTCGCCATATGACGCGCGTACAGATAGTTCGTGAAATATGACTTGCGCAATTCCAGCCCCGGCAGGTATCCGCAGCGGTTTCCACCCATGATAAACAATTTCAAGCGTTAGCCATCCGCGCCAATCTGGTTCTATGACAGTGTTGAAAACGGACACTTTTCGTCTCGCCCATGTGCTTTTATCATGGACAACTCCAACAAGGTTTCTTGGCATTTCAAAGCGTTCGATTGAGCTTGCCAGCACAAACCGACGAAGCGGGTGCAGCGTCACAGCTTGCTTAATCCTTATGTCATATCCTGCCTCGCTCAAGCCGTGTGAGACGCCGTTTTCCCTCACTTTGACGGCAAGCATTGGTTTCAGCGGCTTTGCGTATAGTAGATACCGGCCATTGCATACGGTCACGCCTGCCACCACAATTCGGGCATTCCACCGTCCTTATTTTTAGGATTTAAGCACAGGTCCGAAGTGTCGGACACATTCACCCGCCAGCGCACGCCTATGACTGCGTTCTTTGACATGCCAAGCTCCTTACCCGCTTGGGCACAGCTTAGTTTTTCGTTGCCAACCATGTGCAGCGCCATCAAGTCGCGCTCGTCTTGCTTACGTGTTTGAATCTTCACCTTGCCATCCTTCTTTTTGGTAATGCCCAGACGTTTATGCCGCCTAAAGTTTCGCCCTGCAACTCATTAAAGCGCGACAGTGCGTGCATCGCCCCACTAAGGTTTGCCACGTGTTCTGGCGTTAGCTTCATGGCAATGTCGTCGCGCGTGCGCCACCTGCCATCGGCCATTATCTCCATCACGGCGGACCTTGCAGCTTCACGGCGGGCGTCTCGCATGATGCGGTTCATCCTTGATCCTCCAAGAATTGCTCTTTATTCAGTGACCACAGCGTCAAGCCTGCGTCGCTATCTGTGGAACTGACCTTTGCCATGCAGATTCGCCCAGCATCGTAAAGCGATTGGCATATTGCGGCGGCCTGCGTCGGCAAAACCTGCATCTCTGCGGCCACCTCGTCATTGGTGACATACACGTTGCCAGCGATGTAGTTAAACGCCACCTCTGAGCTACCAGAAGGGGCGTCAGGCTTGATTGGATCAATGAACGCGGCTTTGTAGGGGGTGTCGCCCACATTGCCCTCGTTCGGCACAAGGACTGCCTGCATTGTTAGCCCTTTTGCCGCCCTAGATGACTTGGCAACGTGGGCCGGGACGAACACGCCTTCACCCGTCGCGGTGACAAGGCCAAAGGCGGTACTGCTATCAAGCTGGCTTGTGATTACAATTTCAGTTTTCATTTTAGCATCCAATCGAGGTGCATGGGGTTGGGGTAATTATTCTTGGTTCGTGGGGCGATACTAGCGCAACTCCCCACACGGTTGCAATGACTGTTACCAATGCGACCCAGCGTATCATGTCAGCCACTCCGGCAAATCTTGGCTGCGGTCGCGGCACCGCTTAATAACGCGGCGGTTTGCGCGTTCGGTTTGCGTTTCGGCGGTGCCGCGAACCAAGTTGATTAAAAATACCTCCGCAGGGTAGCCATCATCGCGGGACTCTGCGTAAGCATCGACGGCAACAACAAAGGATGCTGTTGGGTCGCAGGCGTGGGCCAAGCCATCCTCGGTCGAAAAGTATGTCGTGTAAAACGCGTTGGTCATTTTGTTTTCCTTAGTTTAATTTTGAAGTGGGTATTTCGGTGCCGTAACGCGCCTCATATTCGATGCAAGCCTCGGCGGCAAATTTGCACATTTCGACGTCGTGGTCCGTCATGCCATCGGATATTGCCACCGCTAATTCTACTGCCCTATCAAATGCATCTTCGGTGGGGGCAGTAACGGCCAGTTTCAGTGCTATAGTTAGGGCTTCGTTCTGCTTCATGCCACGGCCAGTGCATTCCGCTTCATAAATATCAACGCCATCTTTGACGTGCGCTACATAGTCGGCAACGCTCATGCAGCTAAGTTGACTTGAGTAAATGCTGGGTATGTATTCCTCAATGCCGTTTGGTGCGTCATTGCTTGCGGCAAACCAGAAATAGCCGGGTTCCTTTACAATCTCGAAAGGCAAGTTTGCGGCCTTGAGTGATTTGTTGATGTTGTTGATTGTGGTGCGTGTCATTTTGCTTATCCTTAGTTTTGAGTTCTTGCAATCCTTATGCGCTTTATCCAATCCGCCGTCAATACCAAAATAATGCCAAATCAATATTAAATTGGTGCTTTACTAATGCCAAAGCAATGCCTATTGATAATGGGAGAAAAGGAGACGAACGTGAAAAATATACAAATAAAAATGTCAGAAGCCCAGCATCAAAGCATTAAGCTGGCCGCAGTTAAGGCGGGCTTATCAGTGTCAGCCTACGTGAGGATGATGGCTATAATTGCATCGGCTCGAAGCGAGGCAGAATAAATGGTTATCTACGGCATCGACCCCGGCTTTACGGGTGCAATATCAATCTACAGGCCAGAGCTTGAGCTTATGGAAGTTCACGACATGCCAGTGATGAAGTCAGCAAAGGGCAAGACAATCCTAAACCTGCGCGGCGTGTTGGACCTGCTTGAGCCAGAGGACTTTGGTCACAACATTGCGGTTATTGAGTCCGTTCATGCAATGCCCCGTCAAGGTGTGACAAGTTCCTTTCGTTTCGGCCAGAATTTCGGGCAGGTGGAGATGGCAATAGCGGCCCACAAGCTGCCAGTGCATTACGTCACACCGCAAAAATGGAAAGGACATTTCAAGCTATCACGCGACAAAGGCGTGTCACGGTCAGTTGCAATACAGCGGTTCCCGCAGGTCGCAAATTTATTTTCGAGAGTCATGGACGATGGACGTGCGGAAGCATGTCTAATTGCCCTCTACGGTAAGGAGAAGCTAATATGAAAACGTCAAAAGAAATGTCCAACGCGGAATATCACGCGACAGACGCAATATCATCAAGCGACGTCAAGACGGTCTATGGCAAGTCGCTGGCGCACTGGAAGCATCGGGCGACATTCAAGCCAACCGTCGCAATGGCAATCGGTACGGCGGTACATGATATGGTGCTGGAGGGCGGCGAGAATGTTATCCGTCACAACGGGCCGGACAGACGCGGCAAGCAATGGTCTGAGCCGTTTGCAGAGGCAGAGGCGCAAGGTAAGCTGCTAATGACGGCCGCCGACTTTGACCTTGCAGCCGACGTTGCATCCAGCGTGCTATTTCACCCAGCAGGCGCAAAGATGGCTGGGGCGGACACAATCAACGAGGCGTCATTTTTCGCCACTGACCCAAAAACAGGAATGGAGATTAAATGCAGACCAGATAGCTACGACGAAGAAAAGGGCGTCATTTACGACATCAAAACCTGCCAAGACGCCAGCCCCCGCGCAGTTGAGGCGGATATACGCAAATATAACTATGCAATCCAAGCAGCTTTTTATTTGCACGTTTTGAATTGTGGTGAAATGAACGCAAAGCGGTTTATCTTTGTTTTTGTAGAAAAAACAGCGCCGTTCGCAGTAAATTGCGTGGAGCTATCAGAGGATTATATGAGTTGGGCAAAGATGCAGATGCACAAGTCCCTTGCTGATATAAACGAGGCCAACAAGTCGCAAATATGGGACACTGGCTATTCAAAGGGGATTAACACTATTGATCTCCCATCATGGTTGGCGCAAGATGCCAACTCAACCAACGACTTTTAAAGGAATACAACAATGGCTAAAACAGATTTCAAACCGACAATGATACGCAACGTAGAATTTAATTTTCCACGTTTGGGCGCAACATTCAAATTCAACACAGCGGAAAAACGCAGCGAGGAATGCAAGCCGCAGGCGAACGGCGCGGCGTACAGTATTTCGTGGAACATGCCAGCGGATGACGCGGCAAAGCTGCTTGTAGAGCTAAAGGCACACTATGAAAGCTGCGGACGGACGCAACCGTTTACCAAGATTTTTGGATCAAAGAAAAACGATGACGGCACCGTAAAGTTTTCGGCCAAACGCAACGGGACAAATGCAAACGGTGAATTGAACGAAAAGCCGCTCGTCATTGACGGCATGAAACAGCCGCTTGCTGACGTAAATATCTGGGGCGGATCAAAGGGCAATATCAAGGTAACTGCTTACCCGGTAGCAGACCCAGAAAACAACGGCGGCATTTCGTTATTGATTGACACAGTGCAGGTCGTTCACGCTGTATACGGCGGCAACAACCTAGATGACTTTGATGAGTTTACTGACGGCACATCATCGGGCGGCGGCCAGCCAAAGGAGTTGGATGATTTTGCGACCGTTGCTGATCCGTTTGCTGATGCCACACCAGCAAAACATTCGCACGACCTAGACGACGAAATCCCATTTTAGACTAAAACAAAAGAAAACGCCCGCAGGATTGGAGTCTTGCGGGCGTTAAATACTGTAGAACAAAATGGAAAGAACACCTGCCATGAAACTATCAAAAAACGGCAACATGAGCAAGCAAACAATGCTTTTGGCTCACGGGTCGAGGGACACAAACATACATGACGCCAGCCGCACATACCTTGGCATCACGTTAAAAGAAATTGCCGACATGGTAAAAGAGCCGCAAGCCACTGAAAAGGCAGATGCGGCTTTTGTCATTGCGTCAACGTATCGCAGATTTGACGGTCGCAGCCATGCCACGCAGCGCGAGCTTGGTGAGTATTGGATGCTGGCAATTGATGTGGACGAGGGCAATGTTGATTGTGATACATTGTGCAGCGCAGTCGATGACCTGACGGATGGCGCGATGGCGCTTACCTATTCTTCGGCAGGCGCGTCAGAAGAAAACAAAAAATGGCGCGTGCTAATCCCGTTGGCCGAACCGTTGAGCGGTTCAGATTATGCAGATGCTCAACTGGCGCTGTTTGAAATTATGCTGCGTGAATATGGCATAACGTGCGACGGATCGTTGGCACGAACGGGCCAGCCCATATTCCTACCGAATATACCGCCAAGCAAGCGCGGCGATGATGGCGAGCCGTTGTTTTACAAGTCGCACCTGTATCGCGGCGAGGGCATGATGATTGCAAGGTCTGGCGCAATCTGGGCAACGGTAGAGTTTAATCGCAAGAACGCAGAGATTGCAGAGAAGCGGGCCGAGCTTGATCGCCAGCGCCGCATTGAAAAGCGGGAAGAAAAGCGGGCGTTATATCCAGCCAGTGATGACCCTGTTGACGAGTTTAACTTAAATCACACGATTGCGGACCTATTCATTCAGCATGGCTACGAAAAGCAAGGCGGGTCGGACAGCTACAAGTCGCCACTATCAACAACGGGCAGCTTTGCCGCCAAAGATTTTGGCACGCATTGGGTTTCACTAAGCGGTTCAGACTTGGCGGCGGGCATTGGCATGGCGTCAGGGCATTTTTGCTGGGGCGATGCCTTTGACCTTTACGTGCATTTTGAACACGGCGGCGACTTTACGCAGGCAGTCAGGGCATACGGCGCGGAATTGCGGCCCAGCACGAACGAAACACGCGACGCTATCGTTAAAGCAGCAATGCAGCCAGAGCCGTCTGAAAATTTAGATGATTTTGACATCATCCCAGACGTAAAGGCAGGTCCAAGCACAATCATCATCCCGAACGAAGATAAGAAGCCAATCTTCTGGGCGCGGGACGCAATGCCAGTTCTGCGGTCGTCTTACCTAATCAAGAACTGGATCGGTCGGGCGCAGATGTCCGTGGTCTACGGGCAGTCTAACGTCGGCAAATCTTTCTTCTGCCTCGACATAGCGTTTTGCTTGGCCGCCGGGATTGAGTGGCAGGGCTACAAAGTCCGCAAGTCGCCAGTGCTATATCTAGCGACAGAGGGCGGCAACGCTTTTCAGAACCGCGTCGTTGCATTGCGCAAAGAATACGGCGTTGATGACGTGCCGCTGGCTGTTCGTCCATCGCCAGTCGATTTGCTACACCCGGAGGCAGACTTAGCCCAGCTAATTGAGCTTTGCAAAAGCATCGAGGCTGGTTTAGGTGAGCCAATAGGTGTTATTATTGTTGATACATTATCAAGGGCGATGGCGGGCGGCGACGAGAATGGTGCAATCGACATGACTGCGTTTATTGCTAACTGTGATGCACTGCGCGAGGCTACGGGCGCGCATATTATGATCGTGCACCACAGCGGCAAGAACACGGCAAACGGGGCGCGTGGGCACTCATCGCTGCGCGCGGCCACTGACACAGAGATAGAGCTTGAGGTCGATGGAGAACTGCGCACAGCGACAGCAACAAAACAGCGTGACCTGGAACCGCAGTCGCCCATTGTATTTACATTGAAGGTTCACACAGTTGGTGTGGATGAGGATGGCGACGACGTGACAACCTGCACAATCATCGCAGCCGATGAGGACGCAATCAACGACATGAACATCAAGCGACCGACAGGCGCAAACCAGAAGGTCATTGTTAGCGCGTTCAAGCAGCTACGTGGCGAAGGCGCTGGGCACGGCAACACAGGCGGCGCAGGCTGGCCTGAACCCAACACGTATTGGGTCATGGACGAGCCAGACCTGCGAAAGTTTGCAATGGGTAAAATGTCGTCGACAAACCCGTCGAGCGCATACGCAACCGCGATCAAGGCGTTACTCGGCGGCGGATACATGGTGCAGAATGATGGATATATTTGGATAAGTGCAAAAGAAGGGAAAGTTAAATGACAGAAAAGCTAAAAGTCCTAGACCTGTTCAGCGGCATAGGCGGGTTTAGCCTTGGCCTTGAGCGCACGGGAGGGTTTGAAACAGTTGCATTTTGCGAGATCGAACCATTCCCGCGCAAAGTATTAAAGAAACACTGGCCGGAGGTGCCTTGCTATGAAGACGTTACCAAACTCACAAGCGACATTCTTAGACGAGACGGAATTTCCGTTGATGTCATCACGGGCGGCTTTCCGTGCCAAGACATTAGCACAGCAGGAAAGCAAGCAGGCATCAGCGAAGGCACCCGCAGCGGCCTATGGTCCGAGATCGTCAGACTTATTAGCGAGCTATCACCCCGATACGTCATCGTGGAGAACGTCGCAAACCTGCTTAGTGGCCCTAGCGACAAACGAGGGGGATGGTTTGGCCGAATACTCGGAGACTTGGCCGAGTGCGGGTATGATGCGGAGTGGCGTGTCGTGCCGGCTTCCTACATTGGTGCATGGCATAGGAGGGGCCGCGTCTGGGTGGTTGCCCACCCCAACAAAAAGCGATGCGAAGGGCGCACCCAGAAACCGATGGAGTGGCAGCGAGAAGTCGCACGGCAATCTTTGCGAAGTTTTGAGGGATGGCCCGGACGATCCGATTTACCCGCATCCCGATTTTGTTCAGCGGATGATGGGATTCCCTGTAGGGTGGCTAGATTAGAGGCGCTAGGAAACGCCGTCGTTCCGCAAATTCCAGAGCTAATTGGACGCGCAATATTGGAGGCAAATAGCCCAAAATGACAAAAACTAACCTACATAACCTACATATTTGGCCTAAATTATTCAATGAAAACGCACCAAAACCTACATATTTGGCTTTTTTGGGTGTTTTTGAAGGGGTGTTTTCGGCAAGCAACCTACATATTCGTGTATTGTTTAATATCAATGACCTACAGAGGAAATATGTAAAATATGTAAAATATGTAGGCAAATATGTAGGGTAGTCACCAACCTACATAACCTACATAAACCCTTTAGGGGTTATGTAGGTTAAAGAGTAATCGCGGGAGAAGATAGAAAATGAAAAAAGCAACAAAGTCAGAGGCCACGAAAAAAGCGATTGCTGAACGTGGGACTTTCAAGGTCGGGTCGAATTCGAGTTACGACAAACCTATCGACCGTTCAGTCTTTGCAGCGGTTATGCCCTACGTCCGTGCTAGCAAGGCATCGGTCAGCATCTGGGGAGACACGCTTGTTGGCTTTGTGCCACCAGCGTTTGCGGTTAGGTACGATCAGCTAAAGAATGACTTGGACGTGGCAATGCGTGGCGAGGATAGCAAGGCGGCAGCGGCGCACGCTACAAGCCTCTGCAAGGCGCTTGAGGTAATGGACGCCACTGCGAGGGCTAACGGCCACCTGCCGCCCGTCATAGACGGCCACTTAGTGCAATACGGCGAGCAGATATATGCTTTCATTGCCAGCGGCGACTTAGCTCAGGTCAGGCGCGGCCATCCAGGGTGGTCCGTCTGGCCGCTGGCCGACATCTGCGCAATCTTGGATCATCGCTATAAAGCAATGATGGATGAAGTTGCATGTGCCTTTCCAGACGCACGTATTGTCGGAATACAGACAATGGGTCCAATTGTTGAGGATGACCTTGACGACCTATAGTTTTCGTGCAAGCCTAAATTTGCGGGTTCCCTCCCTGTCCCGCACGACTATGGGTCGGCCAGAGTGTCGGCCCAACTTTTCAACTAACAAAGGAAAAACGACATGAGCAAAACAGCATCCCAGTGGTTTGACGCACGCGCCAGATTAACAGAAATTGAAGCAGAATCACCTCCTGCATTTGATGACCTTTCAAAAATTGACAGGGGCGCGGTGTTGTTAGCGATCCACGAGGGCGAATGCGTCCAATACTTTAATGTCAAAAAGGGTAAGTGGCTGCACTGGATGGACTACGATAACGGTATCAGCGGCTGGGAATCCTATCGCATCGCACCTGCACGCATTAGAGGAACGGTTGATGTCGATGCAGATGGAAATCCAGATTTTGATACATGGTTTGCAGAATGATTGTTTACGCAACCCTGTTGTTCCTTATGTCACCTGATGGCGCAAAGTTAGTTCCAATTATGGAGTTCAAAACAGCGCGAGAATGCAGCGACGCAATGCCGAGCTTTTATGATAAGGTAAAGGACGGCTGGTCGGTGCATTGTCACACGCCAGAGCCAATTGTGCGCCCGCGTATTCGTCCAGAGGTGGCATCGTGACTGGATCACACGCAGCGCAGGTTGATGGCATCAGGATGCTTCTCGAAGACGGATACAGCCCGTCAGACATCCGCGACCTTGGTATCTACTCACGCAGGGCAATCGAAGACGCATTCGCTGACGAGATTGCTAGAATGATACTCGACGTTATTGACGGAGATTACATTGCAAAAAACGTGATTGATGTATACATTGAGAGAAAGGGGAATCTATATGGTAATGGGTAGACCGTCAAAATATACACCAGAATTGCTTGAAGCTGCGTGGGCTTATGTCAACGGTGGTTGGCTTGAGTGCGGCGACAGGATACCGTCGGTTGCGGGTATGGCTTGCGAGATAGGAATCACGCGAGAGCTTGCCCATTTGTGGGTTAAGGACGAAAACAAGCCAGAGTTTTTTAACATTATGAAGACGCTAGGTCAAAAACAAGAGCGGACATTGACCAATAACGGGCTTGATGGAACGTACAACGGCATGATAACAAAGCTAATTTTGACCAAGCACAATTACAGTGACAAGATTGAGCAGGATAACACGTCGAGCGACAATAGCATGACGCCGCAAGTGGTTGAGCGGGTTATCGTGATGCCAGATAAACCTGATGCAGACTGACAAAAGCGCGAAGTATCGCTTGCAGATAAAGACGGCGGGCGTGTTCCTGCCGTTGCTTGAGCCGTCGCGGTACAAGGCTGCGTGGGGTGGGCGTGGGTCCGGTAAGTCGCATTTCTTTGCGGGGCTGATGGTTGAGGAGGCGTTGCGCTATCCCGGCTACCGTGCCGTCTGCCTGCGTGAAGTCCAGAAATCTTTGAAGCAATCGGTCAAGCGTTTGATTGAGGACAAGCTGACAGAATACAACTTGGGCGAGGCGCAGGGGTTTAAGGTTTACCGTGAGGTGATCGAAACGCCGGGCGATGGCATGATAACCTTTGCCGGGATGCAGGATCACACGGCGGACAGCATCAAGTCGCTTGAAGGCTTTGACCGTGCATGGGTGGAAGAAGCACAATCGCTGTCTGACCGCTCAATGACGTTGCTGCGGCCTACGATCCGCAAAGAAGGCTCTGAAATCTGGTTCAGCTGGAACCCTTCGCGGGCCACCGATCCAGTTGATATGCTACTTCGCGGCGCAGTGACGCCAACAGGCGCAACAATCGTCAAGGCTAACTGGTCGGACAATCCTTGGCTGCCGGGCGTCCTGAAGCAAGAAATGCAGGACTGCATCGAAGCAACGCCAGAGCGGTTTGAGCACATCTGGGAGGGCGGTTATATGACCGTCCTTGAAGGTGCGTATTTCTCTAAGCATCTTGTTCAAGCTCAACTAGACGGGCGCATCGGTCTTGTCGCTAAGTCGATGCTGAACAAGACTTACGCCTGCTTTGACATTGGCGGCACGTCACGCAAGGCCGACGCCACTGCAATATTCATTGTGCAGTTCATCGGTCTGGAAGTTCGCGTGTTGGATTATTACGAGGCCGTCGGCCAGCCGTTCGAGGCGCACGTCAATTGGCTGCGGTCTAGCGGATACGAGGATGCTGTCGTTGTGCTACCCCACGACGGCCATAAGCATGATATGGTGTATGCGGTCACGCCAGAGGGCTTCATGCGTTCAGCGGGCTTTGTTGTGGACCTTGTGCCCAATCAAGGCGCAGGCGCAGCCATGCAGCGGATTGAGGCGGTGCGTGATATGTTTCCGTCTGTCAGGTTCAATGAGAATACGACAAAGGGCGGGCGCGAGGCGTTGGGTTGGTATCACGAAAAGCGGGATGAGGTGCGCGGCATTGGGCTTGGTCCCGACCATGATTGGTCGTCGCACGCAGCCGACGCCTTTGGGCTGGTTGCGGTATACCAGCGCGGCGTGCAGACAACCAAGCGCGAGCCTATACGGAGGAACTTGCGCGGGATCGCATAGTGTGTTATTTATGGCACAAATATAGGGACCGCTGATGAACCCGCTAGACTTCACGCCAGACGACTTCAACGCCTATCTGGCAGAAATGTATCCAGACGGGGGCGGCAACGCGGCGTTTTTACGTCAACAATATCGCGAGAAAAACAACTTCACCAACATGCTACCAGACGGCGGCGTGGCGGACGGTCGGCAGCCTATCGCTGGCGGTTTTGCGTCTAAGGATATAGGCACGACGGGCCGCGAGGCTATGCGTTCGCTGCGCCCTGCTATCTGGAATGGTATCATGGGTTTGCTGCAAGGTGGCGGTGAAGCCGTTCAGGCACCGCTTGACGCCTATCGTGGTTTGCTTAGTCCTGCCGAAATGACAGGCGCGGCAATGGGTACGGCAGGCATGGCAATGGGCGGCGGCATGGCTGCATCTGGTCGCGGCTTGCTGGATTATGATCCGAATACAGTTAGCGCGGGTGGTGCGCGGCCAGAAATGAGAGTGTACCACGGCGGCAATAAAACAGTCACTTCTCCCAAGGTGACTGTTGATGGCGAAGGGTTACTCGACGGGTTCAGCGTGACGCCAAATCTCGACGTGGCCGAGTTTTACGCTAGGCTTCGCGACGGGTCAGCCGTTTCAAAGTTTGATATTGATCCAGATTCGTTGAAAACTATAAGCGAAGCCGAATTATACGAATTGCAGGAAAGATTGGAATTTTCTCTAGGGCTAGATGAGGGAGATTTGCCCGACGCGCGCCTGCTATCAGAAGTGAAATCTTTGGGATTCAATGCAATTCAATATCCTGATCCTGAATTTGGTTTGAGGGTCATTAACCCCGACATTTTGAAGCCAACACCGCGCACCGCCGCAGAAGCAATGGCCAAGCAGGTTCTTGAAATGCGGGCGGCGGGCAACGCTGGCGACGTGACTGACGACATGATGGCAATGGCCGACGATCCGTATATGTTTAACAATACGCCGCTTGATATGTCGGCGGAGGGTCGCATGGGGCGGGCTGGTGACATCAACACAAGCCTACCGTTGTATCATGGGGGGTCTAGGGATTTTAACGACTTCCGCCCATCGGTCCGTGGCAAAATTGGGCCGGGTGTTTATTTGACGCCCGATGCAAGAAAGGCAAATCGCTTTAGCGGATACGAGTATGGGCCGACTGAGCGTATAGAAAAGATGCTTAATGAGGATAACCTGAGAAAGTCAGAGGTTTACCCGGTATTTGCTACGAACGCGCCCGCGCCTATGGACGTGAGGATGCAGGCAAGGACGGAGCGCAGTGCATACGATGACGATATTGATGCTTATCGTAAGGTTTTTGACGAGGGTGGATATGATGGCGTAAGGGTTGAGGATGAAAGAACAATCTTAAACCCTGCCAACATTCGCAGCCAATATGCACGATTTGATCCAGCATTTAAGCATTTACGCAACCTATCGGCAGGCGTGGCTGGCGTCGGCTTACTTTCACAAGCTGACCAGCGCCAACAACGACGAGGGCTTTTAGAATGAGCATCACGACATTTACAGAACTGAAAGCGGCAATAAGCGACTTCCTTAACCGCGACGACACTGACGCGCCCGTATCCACTTGGATCGCGCTGGCCGAAGCTGACATGCGGCTAAAGATACGGCACTGGCGGCAGGAAAAGCGCAGCACAGCTCAGGTCAATACGCAATACAGTGCGCTCCCATCTGACTTTATCGAGGCCATTCGCCTTTACGGAACTGATACGGATACGCAGCAGATTGAGCTAATCAGCCAATGGGAATTGCTGGACCGTAAACGCAAGTCGTCCAATGTGTCGGGGTCGCCTGCATATTACGCAATTACGGCTGGTGAGATTGAAGTCTACCCCGTGCCAGATAGCTCTTATAACACTGAGTTGTATTATTACGGCAGCGTGGCGGCGCTGTCCGACATTGTTGCAACAAACTGGATTCTGACGTATCATCCCGACGTTTACCTTTACGGATCACTTATGCACACGGCGATGTATCTGAAAGACGACGCCCGTTTGCAGGGCTGGGCTTCACTCTATCAGCAAAGCATCGACGCGATAAACCGTGACGGCGAGACAGCAAAATTTGGTGGTTCTGGCCGCCGCATGAAAATTAGGAGCTACTGAAATGAACATCGCAACACTTACTGACGGAAGGGGCTAACCATGTCCAAGTCAAACGCATTCGAGACGGCACTGTTGAATTTGATTTTCAACGCAACGGCAATGACTGGCGTTGCAGAAAATCACTCGTCCTCTCCAGTCACGAATTTATTTGTCTCATTACACACTGGTGATCCGGGCGAAGGGGGCAACCAATCCACAAGCGAGATTGGGTACACAGACTACGCGCGTGTGTCTGTAGTGCGGACTAGCAGCGGTTGGACTGTAAGCGGCAACAGCGTGTCACCTGCGGCTGCGATTAACTTCCCCGCTGGTTCTGGCGGCTCAGGCACGGCTACGCATATGGGCATTGGCACACTTACTTCTGGGTCTGGTGTTTTGCTTTATTCTGGCGCAATCAGCCCAACTATTGTGACGGGTGACGGCATCACGCCTTCATTGACGACTGCCACAGCAATTACTGAGGATTGATAAATGGTCACTCTCGTAAACAGAGCTAAAGTAGCCACGGCCACCACTGGCACAGGCACAATCACGCTTGGCTCTGCTTCGAGTGGTTATCAAACATTTGCCGATGCAGGGGTCGTTGACACGAATGTAGTTCGTTACGTTATTGAGGACGGGACGGCGTGGGAGATTGGTTCCGGCACCTATACGGCGTCAGGCACCACTCTTTCCCGTACCATTGATGAAAGTTCTACAGGTTCGTTATTGACCCTTTCAGGTTCGGCTGTGGTGTACGTCGCAATATCCTCTCAGGATCTTACGGGCTATCTATCCAAGGCTTGGGTCAACTTCAACGGCACTGGGGCTGTTGCTATTCGTAACGCTGGGAATGTAAGCAGTATCACGGACGGCGGAACTGGTGTTTACACATCAAACTTTAGCACTAATCTAAGTGGGTCAAATTATGCCGTAAATGGAAACTGCGCCTATCCTTCGACCACAGCACCCTATGGCCTTGTCAGTTTTACTAGCAATTATTCCATGTTAAGCTCTTCCATACGGGTTCGCACAGTAAATAGTACAATAGTAGAGGATATGGATTCTCCTTTGGTTATGCTGAAGGTGAGTGATTAAATATGAGTAACTATAGAGTGATCTTTGAGGACCCAGATCATCCAGAACAGCCCGCCTGCGTGCTTGTCCCCAGCGACAACTGGCTTGAAGAAGCCAAGGCTGGTCTACTGCCGCCTATATCTGTTTACTGGGCATTGCAGGACGATGAGCAGCAAGCCATCGTAGAGGGGCGTCATGGCACTTTTAAGCATGATCCAGAGAAACATGCAGCGCAGTGGACTGCACCTCGCATTGGCCCTCTCACAGAAGAAGAGGCTATTGAGTATCTCGTAATGAAGGACATCCCTCGGCACATTTGGTCACAAGAATACAACAGGCCAATGTTTAAGATTGTCAAAACGGAAGAAGTGCCAAGTGATCGGCAGTTTCGAAATGCTTGGAGGATTGCAGCATGACACAAATTTTTATCAAGATTGGAGCTACATCTTACGACGCCGATGACTACACGCTCCCAACTGAACGCAACTTTCGTGGCGCTTGGGAAGTTAATGCTGGCACTGGAGTTATTTCCGTAGATATGACGCCCGCTAAAGAAATCTGGCGTAATAAGATACGTCAAGCTCGGGTTGGTCCTTTAGCCGCTCTTGACACAGCCTACATGAAAGCTCTTGAAACTGGGGCCGACACCACTCAGATTGTTGCCGACAAGCAGGCCTTGCGAGATGCACCTGCCCACTCAGATATTGACTCAGCTACAACACCAGCGGAACTAGCGGCGGTACAACCCGCTGGCCTGACGGTAACTTGATGTGGACGCGGTTATTGCCTGAAAATGCAAGTTAGGATCGGATAAATGTTAGGCTTTTCCCCACTAGCTTTTGCACCTCTTGGAGATGACGGAGAAGTTAGAGTCGCGCTTACCGGGTACGGCGGCGGCACATTTGGCAGTTCCGCCTATGGCGGCGCAGAGACCACTGTAGTTTCATCAGTCGGCAGCGCCGCAGGTGTCGCGTCCGCAACAGGCGTTGCATTATCTGACGCGGCCTCGACAAGCACGCTAGAAGGTTCTTCATCTGCGTCTGGCACTGCAATTTCTAATGCCGTGTCTTCCGGCGCGTCTAACGGCGCGTCGTCGGCATCAGTCACGGCGACCGCTAGGATCAAGACAGTTGGCTCATCTGCGGGCTTATCGTCAGTGGATATTAAATCCCTGTCAATTTCTAGTTCGTCTGGCGCTATTAGTGGCCAATCAGCAATTGCTGGCATTGCGCTTTCAGGTGTGGTATCGACAGGTAGCTCGGCAGGTTCTGCCTCCGTAGAAGCTCCCACACTCCTTAAGCGGGTTTCTTCCGGCTCATCTGCTGGTGAGGCTACGACTGCTAGTACGGGGCTTTCAAAGAGAGTTTCATCTAGCACAATTGTTAATTTTGCAGCAATTACGGCATTTGGTGCATCAGCATCTGCCTCAAGCGGTGGCTTGGGCGGCATAGCTTCAAGTGAGGTGGTTTCTGGACTGGTCTGGGTGGCAGTGGCCAAAACTGCGGAAGATTGGACGGATCAGCCTAAATCTGTAGAAACGTGGTCAGAGCTGGCCCAGACAACTGAAACGTGGAGCGAGGTGGCTTAAATGACTTTTGCGATAATCGAGGTGCTGACATGAACTATAAACCGATGAAGGCTGTCAAACGCAAGCCTAAACCGACAACAAAGAAGGGCAAGTAATATGGCCGATACAACGACAACAACCTATTCTTTGGTCAAACCAGAAGTCGGCGCTTCTGAGGACACATGGGGCGCGAAGATAAACACCACGCTCGACACCCTGGACAATCTGTTTGACGGCACAACGGCAATCAAGCCAAATATTGTTCAAGGTGTGATTGATAACACAGTCATCGGCGGCACAACTGCTGCGGCTGTTACTGGTACATCAGTAACCGCTGAGGACATGTTCATCACAGGCCCATCGCCCCTTCTTAGGCTGACAGACAATGACGCTTCTGACAATCACACCACTATACAAAACAACAATGGGTCCACGTTCATTGACGGCCGCAACGCTACTGCAAACGGGGATATCATCTTCCGTGGCTCTGGCGGTGGCGTGGCAGATGAGTACGCACGGTTCGACAGCAGCGGCCACGCAATTGTTCCTGCTGGTGTAACCCTCGGCACTGCTGCGGGTGTTCATGCGGCGGCTAACACGCTGGATGATTACGAGGAAGGTACGTGGACGCCTATTGATGGTAGCGTAGCGTCACTTAGTTTGACCGTTTCAAATGCTACATACGTGAAGGTAGGCAATCTTGTTAGAGCAAGTGGGAGTGTCACATATCCGTCTACAGGAGACAGTAATCGAGCGCAGATTGGAGGTCTGCCCTTCACACGCGCTGCGGGCGTAACGGCAGGCGCTTTTATACAATACACCAACAACGGCAGTATTCCGACCTTACTTTGTAGCGGGACAACTGTTTCTGCCTACACTGCGTCGGGGGGTACCTTTACTAATGCCACACTATCAACCCACAGGATTGATTTTACTGTTATTTACGAGGCATAAACTTATTAGGGCAAGATGCACCTAACGGACACACACACAGGAGGCCATCATGGCACTTACAGAACAGACGCTACAAGATAAGATCGAAATCGTAGGCGAATACAAGCACGTCCAAGTTCGCACGGCCCGTGTGATCTACGATAACGACGTAGAGATCAGCCGATCATACAGCCGTCACGTTGTTGCACCAGATGCAGACATCACAGTCGAGGCACCTGAAGTGCAGGCTATCTGCACAGCGGTTCACACAGGCGAGTTGAAGGCCGCGTATGCTTCTCACCTTGAGGCGCAAAATACGCCCTAACAACACGTTGCCCTTGTGTCACATTGTGTGTTATAAGGGCAACAGTTTAACGCTACGGAGCAACCATGACGCTAGTCCCGCTTGAAATTCCACCCGGCGTCTACCGCAATGGCACGGACTTGCAATCGCAAGGCCGTTGGCGTGATGGCAATTTAATCAGGTGGATAGACGGGACCATGCGGCCCATAAAGGGTTGGCGGGTTAAGTCAGAAACGGCGGCAGCGGCCAAGGTTCGTGGCATGTTGTCTTGGATTGATAATGACAGCGACAGGTGGATCGCTGGCGGAACTTATAATAAGTTGTATATCTGGTCAACGACTGGAGTTCGCAGCGACATCACGCCAAGCGGACTAACCGATGGCCGTGAAACCGCAGAGGCATTTATAGGCTTTGGAGGCGGCACGTTTGGCGGGTATGCTTACGGTGTAGCACGTCCTGATACGGCACGCATTCAAGCGGCAACGTCTTGGGCGCTCGATACGTTTGGCGAAAACATGGTCGCTTGCAATCCCGACGACGGAAAGATTTACGAGTGGGCGTTAGACACAAGCACTATTGCGGCGGTCATACCCAATGCACCAGAGAATAATCGCAGCTTGGTCGTAACAAGCGAACGATTCCTTATGGCACTTGGCGCTGATGGCAACCCGCGCAAAGTCCAATGGTCTGACCGTGAGGACAACACCACATGGACCGCAGCAGCGACGAATGAAGCGGGCGATATTGAGCTTGATACAATCGGTCAGGCGCTTGCTGGTATTAACGGCCGAGGCCAGACTTTGATTTTGACGACAATGGACGCGCACGCTGCTACCTACATTGGGCCTCCGTTCGTTTACGGCATTGAGCGTGTCGGCACGGCTTGCGGCTTAATTTCTCAAGGCGCAGTCGCGTCAGTCGATCAAGGCGCGTATTGGATGGGTCTAAATGCGTTTCACTTATACAGCGGTGGCGCGGTTCAAGATGTACCATGCGACGTTTCAGATTACGTCTTTAATGACATTAACCGCTCGCAGGTTAGCAAGGTCTTTGGTGTTGCGAGCAGCGCACATGGTGAAATCACTTGGTTCTACCCGTCAGGCTCCTCTACAGAAAATGACCGTTACGTGACGTTCAACTACGTCGAGGGGCATTGGTCCATCGGCACGCTTGACCGCACCGCTGGCGTTGACCGTGGGGCGTTTCAGCAACCTATGTGGGCCAAGGCATCCGACTCGCACATTTACGAACACGACGTGGGCTTCAATTACGATGGCGACGAGCCGTTTGCTGAGAGCGGTCCTATCATGATTGCGTCCGGTGACGCTGTTGCGTCTGTTGTTGGCATGTTGCCAGACGAGCAAACGCAGGGCGACGTAAATGTGACATTTAAGACACGTTTCTACCCGAACGGGACTGAACGAGATTACGGACCTTACGCAATGTCAAACCCTACGTCCATGCGATTTACGGGGCGTCAATTGCGTATGCGAGTGTCAGCGGTGAATGGCACTGATTGGCGCGTGGGCGTCAACAGGCTTGATATTGTGCCGGGGGGTCGTCGATGAGATTACAGCAACCACGCGGGTCATACAGCCAAGTCAGCGAGATCGAGCGGAACCGCACAATTGAGTCTGCGGATCGTGCGAACCACAAGCGCGGGCAAGACGTTGAAATCGGTGAGGGTCGCTTGTTCTTAACCGACGACTCCACCAACGTCAGATATGAGATTTACATGACATCCGGCACTCTATCGGTGAGGACTGTATGACTGAGCTAGAACGCTGCAAACCTTGGATCGAGGCGGCGCTTGAATATAGCGGCGGCACGCACTTGTTCGAGGATGTTGAGGCGGGCTTGACTAAGGGCACGTTGCAGCTTTGGCCAGCGCCGCATGGGTGTATCGTTACTGAAGTCGTGGTTTTCCCACGCAAGCGGGTCGTGAATGTGTTCTTGGGCGGCGGTGAGCTTGAGCAGATTATGGAGATGCACAGCGACGTGATAGACTGGGCTAAATCGCAAAACTGCGTGGCCCTCACAATGCACGGTCGCATGGGTTGGAATAAACCATTGGGTAAGCACGGCTGGAAACGCCAATTTGCCTCATATATAAAGGATTTTGAATAATGTCAGGCGGAAAAGGCGGTTCACAGACATCATCTGTCGTAATCCCAGAATACATTGAG
>Ga0209816_1000381_pt1 | contig 35439 bp, 33 predicted proteins | sample CoawatmetaG01DNA_FD_187509 | JGI IMG/M metagenome (GOLD analysis project Ga0209816, IMG submission 187509) | Marine microbial communities from the West Antarctic Peninsula - Coastal water metaG017-DNA (SPAdes) (version 2) | ecosystem: Environmental > Aquatic > Marine > Coastal ...
CAGCTTGGATAACCAATTCTACGGCCTCCGGTATACTCATAAAATAACGAACAACATTAGGATGGGTGACTGTTACAGGCCCACCAGATTTAATTTGCTTTTTAAACAATGGTATTACTGAGCCACTTGAGTCAAGTACGTTACCAAAACGCACCATAGTAAAGCAGGTGTTATGATGTTCCTTATCAAGAGCCTGTAAAACTAATTCAGCAACACGCTTAGTCGCTCCCATAACGTTGGTAGGTCTCACAGCTTTATCAGAAGAAATTAATACAAAATTCTCAACATTTGCAGAAATTGCAGCTTGTGCAGCTGCCAATGTTCCTATCGAATTATTAAGCACTCCTTGTGATGGATTAAATTCAACCAGTGGCACATGTTTATAGGCAGCAGCATGGTATATCGTTTTCACGGAATAATAGTTACAAATATATTCAAATCTATCTTTATCTGCAACAGAACCTATAATTGGAAATATTTCTAAATTAGCTATGCCAATATTTAATAGCTCTTGTTCAATTAAATAAATAGAAGACTCACTTATATCATAAAGAATTAATTTTTTGGGCTTTAGAAATAATATTTGTCGACAAATCTCTGAGCCTATTGAGCCACCAGCACCAGTTACTAATACTACTTTATTAGAAATATTTGTTTTTAGAAGCTTAACATTTGGTTTGACTGATTCTCTACCCAATAAATCTGTTATATCAATTTCCAATAAATCATTAACTCTAACCTTTCCCTGTGCTAACGCAGTTACACTAGGTAGTGAGCGCACAGTTACTGGAAATGGTTCTAGAAGGGTAATAATTTCGTTACGACGGTTCCGTGATAACGTAGGTATGGCTAGTAATACTTCTTTAATTTTTTTATTCTTAATTAAATCTACTAAATCATCTTGAGAATATACTACTAGCCCATTAATAGATTGATAATGGTTCTTACTAGAATCATCAATAAAGGCAACTGGTATATATTCCTCTGATTCCTTCAAAGCAGTAGACAACTGCCTACCAGCTGAACCAGCACCATATATCAACACATTACTCTTCGTTAATGAGCCATTATTTAAACTAACTTCTGATATCAACCAGCGGGCAAACATGCGAGAGCAACCAAGTATCATAACCACTAATATCCAATTAATTAGAATCACAGAACGTGGAATATGACTCAAAGAAACCATATAACTGGCTAAACCCCATAAAATTGCATACAAAGTAGCAGCTTGATTAATATGCCAAAGTGCTTTAAAGCCTACATAACGAATCACTTCACGATAGAGCCCAAACCGAATAAAAATCGGCAATGCCAGAACTGGAGCAGCAATCATTAACAGCAGCAACATAGTATCTCCATCTGGGTAAAAAAAATAGCCCAAACGAACGGAAAACGCAGCAAATATACTACCAATAATAACAACAACGTCAAACATTAACATTATTGCTTGTTTGTTTTTTCTAGAAAGATTAAGAAGAGTTTGAATCATGGCTCATATTATAGTTCACATTGATTGATGGACTATAAAAACTAATAACTTAATTTAATATTATCATTACATTTACTAATGGCTTACACCATTTCGTTTAATAACCTTTAAGAGAGTCATCCACAATATTTTCAAATCAAACCAAAATGATTGACGATTTAAATATTCTAAATCCAAAGCCACCTTATCAACAATTGATAACTCATCTCTACCATTAACTTGTGCCCAGCCTGTTATACCAGGCAATAATCTATCCAGACTTTTTTCAGTTCGCAAAGCAATTAAATCATTTTGATTATAAAGTGCAGGCCTGGGGCCTATCATACTCATATCACCTTTTAATACTGAAAATAACTGAGGAAGTTCATCTAGACTAGTTCGACGCAAGAAACCACCAATTGGAGATAAATAAGAATTTGGATTATTTAGAAGATGTGATGCCTTAACTGGAGTATGTATAAGCATAGAACGAAATTTTGGCATCATAAAAAGTATATTATCTTTACCTACACGATTAGAATAATGAAAAATCCCTCCCTTTGAAGTAGCATAAATAGCAACAGAAATAATCAATATTGGAGCACATAAGATTACCAAAATTAGCAAGGCCAATACTTTGTCAAAAAAGTTTTTCATAATAACAAGGGTTAAATTGTAGATCTTTGCGTTTATCTTAATTTGCAATTAATATTAATGATAAGCTTTCAATACAATGATTAATAATTTTATTTTCTAAATATTTATACCTTTATTCTAACAAAGTTACAAAAAAGTCTTGTTCATCTCACTTAACTTTCTTTGCGGACAAAACCCTAATTTTTCTAACTTTTCTGAAGAGTAGCACTCATTGCCAAGCAGTTTATCAATTTTATACTTTATATTTGGATTTATCAAAGAAGCAATGTCAAATATCAGCTTAGGCACACTCCATTTTGGAATTGATTTGCCAACCTCATTGCACATAGCATTATAAATTTCGCGAGAGGAATAAGGGTTACCATCTGTTACAATAAATATTTCACCATTGGCACGCTGATCCTCAGAAACCAGCAAAATTGCTCGCACTAAATCATCCACATGAATCATTGATATTTTATTACAAGTTTCAGGCAAAGGCGGAAACCAGCCCTTTTTAATGCCTGACAACATTAGTGCTAAATTACCCTTAACATATGGACCATAAACCGGTGAAGGACGAATAATGGATACATGCATACTTGACTCTCTACCGATTTCTAGCAACCTAAGTTCAGCCTCTCTCTTAGTCTTGCCATAAATACCCTCAGGCTCCTCTTGATCTAATTCACTTGTGCATTTCACAGAAGCCAAACCTCTAGCAGCTTTAACACTACTGACAAATACGAAACTTTTGACTCCAGACTTCACTGCAAGTTTTGCCAATTCAACTGTAGAATCAACATTCACTCTGCGATAAAGGTGCTCAATTTTAGTTGCATCTCGCATATCATGCGCAAAACCAGCAAGATGAAAAACTACAGAAACCCCAGAAAAAAAGTCATTAGGAATATTATCAGTCTCAAAATCACATTCAATCTGCTCATGATTTATTTTATTATCAAGAGAACGGACTAGTAATCGTAAATTATGATTAGATAGTGCTAACAATAGTTTGGATCCAACAAATCCAGAAGCTCCAGTAATAGCAATAACTTTTTTTTCTGTATTCATTGTTTTATTATTTCTCAACCTTGTAGACGCTAAAGTATTTATTTGTAGCTTTTAACTCTATATTTAGCTTTATATCATTAGTAACCACGACCAAATTAGAATTATGGAGTTCTAGAATATCAACCCATTCATTAGGAGATCTTTTTTCAAAGCAGTCTTTAACAGTACCAACAATAATTGAATTTGATTGTTTGCAATATAAATTACTCAAAGCTCCAAAAGTATCCCTAACATCATCACGCATCACATAATAATCTCTAGAAGTTAAGAAACCAACATTTAGACTATGAATAGCAGGGATTTGTGGACCAAGAACTATAGATTTATTTTCATCATATTGAGATAAGTACAAAATAACCTCATCTGTAGGCACTAGATATGAATATAAGCTATATTTAACATAATGCAGCGTAAATACTTTCATAACTAATAACACAAGAAAAATAGATATGATTAACTTACTTAAATTATGTGTAAAAATATTCATTAAAGAAATATTTCTAAATAAAAAATTGCAGACCAAAAATAAGAAATAAATTAATATACAGACTAAGAAAATTAGAGGGCCAACCAAGAATACAGATGAAATTAGTAAAAATAAAACCTCATAAATTTCAGACGATTTTCTTGATTTATTTTCCATAAACTTAATGAGTATTTGAATAATCAGTAGTAATGAAATTAAAACAGTCACGTTTAAATATCGGTTTATGATAGCTCTACTCCACAACGTATCAGCCCCAGGCAAAGGGATAAAACCTGCAATTTCAATATAAAATATAGCAGAAAATGAAATAATACTTAACGCCACGAGTGGGGCTTTAATCTTATCTATAAACGCATTCAAATGAATATTCTTAGAAAGAATCAAAACAAGAAACAAAGGAAACACAAGGAAAAATATTTTTTGAATAAATCCCCTTATTCCAGATGATAATAAATGAATATTGTGCATATTATCAGCATTAGATACTACTAATTCAGGCTCTAATAATCTACTTAAAAAAATCTTAGCAAGACTATAACTTTCTCTACCTAATGAAACATCTTTATATGACTGACCTAGCTCATAAATCAAAAATGACAACGCAAAACCTACTACTAACAAAATATTGAATGTACTAATTTTTCCATAACTTTTACGAGAGCTATTATTGGCAAAATATAAAAGAACAAAAATTATTGTGGCAACAAACCAAATTATATGCCAGGAAAATAAAAAACCAATAAAAAATCCAGCTATTGGCTTATTGCATACTAATAATCCAATAATTAATAACATAGTCCACATTCCAGAATTGCCGAATTCTGCGTATGAAGTTGGAAACTGAATAGGGTAATTGTTGAGGTTAGAAATTTCAACCACAAACAGGAGGCAAGATGTTATTACAAATAATTTAATTACTGATAAATCATCTGTAGGATTAATTGCTTTGGATAAATAAAATATCGCATAAAATGGTATACAGGTCAATAAAAATGAAATTATCAATTGCAATAAATTACCATTTACACCAATATCAATTAAAACTGCTGGAATAATGATCTGAGAACTAAACTCTTTACCTCTATCCCCTAAGGCATTAAATTGGTCATACTCAATCTCTCCAATTAATATTTTAGCAAACTCAACATGTTCAGTTATCTGAGGAAAAAACATAAAAAAAACCAATCCAAGCAAAAGTGGATAAAGATTTAAGTTTTTTATCAAAATTTTAGTCATCAGATTTTTTCACAAATTTTATTGATTTTCTATAAAGAAATACTACCAAAAGAAAGGCAGCAGCACTAAAAGTAAGTGATAAAAAATCATTATTTACAATTGATAAAAAAATCTCATTTCCAAAATAAGCATAGACAATTGTCATTGGAATTATTGCTATTACAGCACCAATAAAATAGCTAGTGAAGGTTATACTTGTTACTCCAAAAAAATATCCAGATGAAGCTGCTGGCATTAATGGATTAAGTAATAACAAAAATGAAGACTTCCAGTTGCTAAGAAATCGATTCTTAAGAAAATGACTAATAATATTAAAATATCTTTTTGGTAAAAAACTTACTATTTTTTCTCCATATTTCCTGGAAAGTGAAAATGTCACTACAAATGATGACGCTGTCCCTAACAATGATATTAATCCACCAATCAATGGCCCCCATATAATTACAGCTACAAAAATAAGTGGTGAGCATGGTAAAACTAACATTGCTAATATAACGTTTACTAATATATATACAGAAAATCCAATAACCTGATTATTGTTAAGTGAAGATATTAAAGTAAATAAAATATCCTCCATTACAAAGAATTTAAATCATTTAACTCTATTTCATTGAGCCTTTCATCTGGACCTATAATGCTATTAATCACAGACAATGGCCTACCTTTCACATTTGTAAAAATGCCGCCTATATATAGCCCTATTATTCCCAAAACACTTAACTGAACACCACCAAGTAAAAGTATTGACGCCATCAATGCGGGCCAACCAGGATCATGTAAACCTAATACTTTTTGCACGATTACAATTCCAATATAACCTATAGCGATAATTGAGACAAACAATCCAATTAGTAACATAATTTTGAGAGGTGCATCTGAAAATGATATCAAGGCACGATCAAGATATCCATAGATAACTCTTTTACTCAAAACTGGGAATTTTGTATTTTCCTTTCCATCTAGTCTTCCATCTCTATCATAAAATATTTGCGCTTGTTTAAAGCCAATCCAGCTTACCATTCCTCTTAAGTAAGGTTTTTGCTCTTTTAATGACAAAATATGCTTTATTGCTCTTCTTGATAGAAGTTTAAAATCACCAGAATCAATGGGAAGGTCTATATCTCCAAGGGAATTTATTAATCTATACCCAAACTTTGTTAATGCTAATTTAGCAAAGCGCTCACCATGTCTTTTTCGCCTTGTCGTATAAACAACTTCAACATTTAAATCCTCTTTCCATTTATTTACCATTTCTGGAATCAATTCTGGTGGGTCCTGCAAGTCACAATCCATATAAACTACTGCATCACCTTTAGCTATTTTAAAACCAACAATAACACACTCTGAGACACCAAAATTTCTTGACATATCAACTATTAAAAGATCATTTTCAACTAAAGACTCGTCTTTTAGAATAGCTTTTGAATTATCATTAGAGGCGTCATTCACAAATATCATCTCATATCCAGAAATAATTTTTCTTTCTTTTTCTTTCTTCATAACTGTCCTGACTCTTTTTATAAGCTCAGCCAAAACATTCTCTTCATTATAAAATGAAAAAACAATCGATATAAATGGGTTTTCTTTATTTACAAACGCATCATTTATTTTTATTTCTTTCATATTGCTAATAACCTTATTATTTTTTAATTCTATAGTTTGTCTAATAAAAAAGACTCCTAAATACATATACAAAGTTCAATGTGCACTATACCACAGACTCATTTAGCGGCCTTTATAAAATCATATACACAAAAAAGCTTTCATTTCTCAATCAAGACTCAAACATTACCATATTTGGTGTTTCTAATCATCGTATACCCCTTGATTAGCTCACCAATACCAGTGTCAAGAGAGAATTTTGGCTTATAGCCAGTTGCTTCAATCTTTTCATTACTTACAATATAGTTTCTTTGGTCTGGGTCTTTCCCAATTTTCTCTTCAATAAAAGTAAACTTAGGTAATTGTTTTTGGATGAACTCACACAACTCTCTCTTTGAAACATTGGCATCAGAAAGTCCAACATTGTAAATTTCTCCATTCATACTGTCAAAGTTATTTAGTGCATGCTGGAATACTCGTGAAACATCACGAACATGAATATAGTTTCGCTTGAAATGGCTCTCAAATAGGACTGTAAAACCATCATAGACTGCACGATAAGTAAAGTCGTTAACCAATAAGTCAATGCGCATACGTGGTGACATGCCAAATACCGTAGCAAGCCTGAAACTGATTGCATTTGGATGATCCATCAACTGCTTTTCAATCGCAACTTTCTCAATTGCATATTGGGAAATTGGTCTAAGTGGTGACTCTTCATTACAGTAGTTATTTTCATCCCCTGTTCCATATGCACTATTAGTTGTAGGCATCAAGACAATTTGGTCTTTTGACAGGAGCTTGAGCATTAAGGTTATAGCATCATGATTTACTGTTGTTGCACCAATAGGATCAAGGCCACATATTGGAGCACCTACTAATGCAGCAAGTGGGATAATTACATCAGCCTCTTTCATGAGAGTTGACATTGTTGCTTTCACCCTTATATCACCCTTAACTACTGAAAAGTTAGGGTGATAAGCACAATGATTAAGACTAGTCTGCTTAAACATAAAGTTATCAAGCACTGTAACCTTATGGCCTGCAGCAAGTAAATCTGGAACCATGATAGATCCTAGGTAACCCGCACCACCTGTAACAAGAATATTGTATGGCATTATTTTCTCCTTAAATTAAATTTCAAATTATTACAACTTCGGACACACGATGGTAATCTTCAGGTAGTCCAATATCAATAAAACGGCCAGCCTGTTCTAACCCAAAAATCCTACTTTCCTGGCTGAATAGGAATGGAAGAATATCATCCTCAAGTGAAACTTTATCAGTTAGATTGTATTGGTATTTATCCAATATAGAAGGATCCAATAAATAAACACCGCCATTTACTAGCCTTCCTGAATGAGTCATATTTGATTTAAGGGAATCCACTCTTCCGCTACCTGATAGCTCTATTCCCATATATCTTCCAACTTCACTAGTTTGAAATAAAGCAAATGTCCACTCTGAGTGATTCACATCATGAAACTGCTTCAATTTTTTAAAATCCACCTCGAAAAAGGTGTCTCCATTCAAAACCAAAAAAGGATTCTTTAACTCCTCAGCTGCAAGAAGAAGTCCTCCACCAGTGCCTAATGGAGACTGCTCAACCACATACTTGATTGGGATACCTTTCCAGCACGATCCAAAATACTCAGTAATGACTTCATACTTATAACCAACAGAGAGAATAAAATTTTCTACACCTTGACCAATCCAATATTCCATAAGGTACTCAAGAAATGGACGATCATGAATAGGAGCCATAGGTTTTGGTAAATTAGGAACTGTACTTCTCAACCTTGTTCCAAGGCCACCTGCAAGAATAACAGCTGTCTTGACTATCATTCCAACTAACTAACTGAATTCAAAATATGGCATATATCATCAATTTCTTCATCCTTTAAATCTGGGAAATTACCAATATAAAAGCCATAAAAATGAATATGCTCTGTCTCAGGAAAATTTAAGTAAGCTCTATCTGGTAAAATATCTTTGATATATGGTTGCCTTGTCTGATTTCCTCCTCCAGCGCTACCCCTTCGATATTCAATTCCAGCTTCAGTCATCTTAGCCATTAATCTCAACACAAAATCATTATTAGGTTTCTTTAAAATCAAATTGAATGCGTAATTACTTGATCCTTGTAATTTAAAATCTGTGCGATATTTACTTGAATCTAATTGACTTATAAATCTGTTTAAGTTTTGAGTCCTTCGAATAACAATAGAATCAAGTCTTTTTAGTTGGCTAATGCCCATAATTCCACCTATCTCATTGTTACGAACATTATAAGCAGGATAAGAAAATATAAAATCTGGATTAAGATCAGGGTTTTCTTTACGATAAGTCCTTTGAAGTTGAGGGTCATTTGCTTCACGAACCATACCGTGAGATCGAAGCATTCTTAATTGTTGATAAACTTCAGCATCATTAGTGCAAATCATTCCACCCTCGATGGTACTCATATGATGTGCGTAAAAAAATGAAAAATTAGAAATCCATCCAATACTTCCCGCTTTTTCATTATTATGAGTTGCTCCATGAGACTCACAAACATCTTCAATTAGAGGGATATTTTTTAATTTCAGATGATCAATTAAATTATCAGTTAAACCATCAAATCCTTGCGCATGTGTTAAAAAAATAGCACGAGTACTGTCAGTTATCTTAGCTATAACTTCTTTGGAGTCCATTGCTAGTGAATATGGATCAGTATCAACAAAAATTGGCGTAAATCCATTTTGTAGGACGGACGATATATCAGAAATCCAAGTCAGTGAGGGAACAATAACTTCCCCACCCTCAGGGTGTCTAATCTTAAGGACTGCCATAGTTAGTAGATTAGCTGAAGAGCCAGAATTAACAAAAATACTATGTTTTACTCCTAGCCACTTTGACCATTCTGCTTCAAATTGTCTAACATATGGCCCATTAGTTAATATTGGATCATCTTTTTTTAAATGCTCAATAACTGCATCTAAATCTTCACGCAGAATATTATTTCGCATTAATGGATATTTCATATAATCCTCTAGGTAAGCCTTAATATTATTAAAAAAGGAAGCAATCCAATGAAGTTAAAGTCGAGAATTTATAATTATTATTTATCATTATAGAAGCCTCCATTTTCAATCAGCAATGTCGCATGAAAGTCATTGCCAAATAAGGCTTTTTCGTATGCAGGAAAGATTTCTTCAGGTTCGTCTAAACTTACAACATTAATATTTGTTAACATTTTTTTAAAAACTTCAGTGTAATCAGCAGTATGTTGAGGACCACCATCTAAAGGAGTTTTTGGACCAATAGAGGTCCTAATGATAACTCGTGGCTTCATTGTTCCTTTAGACATATATTCAATCTTATCAAGATGGTTTACAAGTTGATTAGAGGCACAAATTAAAAAATCAAATCTTGGATAACAAGTTACAGGTACGAAACCATTTAATGCTAAGCCTGTAGAAAGACCCATTTGAACATCTTCAAATACAGGCGTTTCAATTTTTCTACTATCATCAATTGAGGCTAAAGTATTAAATATAGCATTTCCACTAAATTTTACAGATTGACCAAGAAAAATAGTCCTTTGATCCTGAGCTAGAAAATTCATAGCCCTAATTAATTCATCTTTATATTTCATATATTTATTTATTTAAAAAAGTACCCATGTACCTGTTCCATGATGAGGAAAGTTTCTTTCATATTCATAATAATGAACATCATGAGGAATTTTACTTTTTTTATTCCAAGTAAGATCTGTTGGAGAATTCGTACTCATGTTATTATCTTCTACTACAAATTCAATTGGCAAATCAAAATTTCTAGAGTATTTGTAACACTCATGAAATGTGCCTGTTTCAAAAGTCATATCTCCAATAAAGCACCATACTTTATTCGATTGATTGTTTAACTTTATAGATTGAGCCACTCCCATTGCAATAGGAAGAGATCCACCAACGATAGAAGAGGAGTAAAATTTATCCTTAAGAGATATAACTCCCATGCTTCTACCTTCTAAAATAAGATCAAATAATTCTACTGGATCTAATCCATGCAGTAGAGCGTGATAATGATTTCTCCAACTACTAAAAACCCAATCACCTTTATCAATTTTTTTAAAAATTTCTATAAGCTGATCTTCGTTATTTCCTGATAGGTGAACTGGAGCTCTAATTTCTCCAGCCTCATATGCTTTTTGGACTTTATTTTCAAAGGCAATTAAATCTTCTTTGTTCATTATTTAAAGTTACATTTTATTAAAAAATATCTAAGTACAGAAAATTGTATCCTTAGATTTAGAAATATGAATTATACAATAAAATTGATAATTTTCATTATGTAAAGCTATTTAAAATTTTCATGATACCACTCATAAGTATGCTTTAATCCCGAATCTAAAGGCATTTTATGCTTCCACCCTAATGATTTAATTTTACTGCTATCAAGTAACTTTCTTATTGTTCCATCTGGCTTTGAAGTATCCCATTCAATCTTGCCTGAGTAATCCAGCATTTTTGCAATTTTTTCTGCTAGTTCTTTAATAGATATATCTGATCCAACACCTATATTTATTGGAAGATCTTCTAGGTCTAGGCGCGTATTCAGTAACTTTATACATGCCACAACTACATCATCAGAAAATATAAATTCTCGTTTTGGTGATCCAGTACCCCATAATACTACTTTTTCTGCATTAGTATTTTTTGCCTCATCAAAACGCCTAATCAATGCGGATAAAACATGAGAACTTCCTAAATCAAAGTTATCATTTGGTCCATATACGCTATTTGGAATAACTGGTATAAAGGAAACAAAATTGTTCTGCCTATTTAAAGCTTGGCACATTTGAACACCTGCATATTTTGCAATAGCATATGCAATACTTGTGGGCTCAAGTTGGCCAGTCAAGAGCTGATCTTCTTTCATTGGCTGCGAAGTATCTCGAGGATACATACAAGAGGAGCCAAAAAATATTACTTTCTTTACGTTATGATCTTGGGAAGCATTAAATATATTTTGCTGTATAGAAAGATTTTGCTGCATAAAATCAGCTGGGAAGTCCTTATTTTCTATAATACCGCCGACTTTTCCTGCAGATAATATTACTATGTCAGGCAAAGTTTCCTTAAAAAAAAATTTTACATCATTCTCAGATGTAAGTTCAAGTTCAGCTCTAGTTTTTGTTATTATATTGCTATAATTATTCTTATTGAAATATCTTATGAAGGCAGACCCTATAAGACCTTTATGTCCAGCAACAAAAATTTTAGTATTTTTTTTTAAATTAAATTCCATAAATCTAGTTTAAGTCCCATTCAATATAAAAGTTGATCCTGAATTTTCAAATTTAAATGGAACATGGACTAGATTTTTTAATTTTGCTTTAACTTTATGTTGATCCTCAGGTCTTACGAAAAATAACATAAATCCACCGCCTCCTGCACCTAAAACCTTCCCACCTAAAGCACCACAGCTCAGACCAGAACTATATAATTCGTCGATTTTTAAACTACTAATATTAGGAGATAGAGTTTTTTTAATATTCCATGATTCATTCAAAAGAAAGCCAAATTCATCTATGGAAGTATTAGTATTTTTCAATATTGACACTCCTTGATCAACCATATCCGATAATGTATTCATTTCTGAAGTGCAATTCCCAATATTTGCTATTTGACTTGCAGAAACCTCTGATGCAAACCTTTGAATTCCTGTAAAAAAAAGCATCAAATTATCATTTAGCTCATCAAGTCTACTTTTCTTAGCTGCTAATGGTTTTACTAAAAAAGTGCTATCTTGATGAAATTCTATCTCATTAAAACCCCCATATGCTGCAGCAACTTGGTCCTGAGACCCAACACATTCGCGAATTAAATCTTGTTCGATATGAATAGCCAAACTTGCCAAATCATATTTCAAAAAACTTTTCTTTTTATATGAGTTTAATGCATTAATCAATCCGACTGAGAAAGACGAACTTGAACCAAGTCCAGATCTTGCTGGAAGGTCTGAATCATGATGAATTTCTAGGCCTTTTCTTATATCAAAATATCTCAAAATTTCTCTTACTGCTGGATGCTGTATTTGATTAATCTCCTTAGTATTTTCAATTTTTGAGTACACAATTCTATATTTATGGTCAAAAAATTCAGGGAGTGATCTAACACTTATATAACAGTACTTGTCAAATGTGGTTGAAAGAACTTTCCCTCCATTTTCTCTAGACCAACTTGGAAGGTCTGTACCACCACCAAAGAAAGATATTCTGAAAGGAGTCTTAGTAATAAACATATATCATAAATTTTATTTTATTGAATCTTGTTTGTTATACCAAATTTTAAATCTCATAACTAACTTTATTTATACTGTTATATGAGGCAAACATAGTGAATCAATTGTGCATTTAATGAATGGAAAAAGCTGAAAAAGAATTTATATCAAAACAACATATATTTAAACAAAGTAATCTTAATTTTAATCTTCCAAAATTTTTCTTTTTAATCTTATTAAAGACATCTCTTCAATATTTTTTCTTTGTTGATTTCCAAATCTAGTTTCAACTAAATCTAAATACTTGGAATTAGTAAAATATTTTTGCCAAGCCTCATCTCGAAACTTAAGCACCTGTTTTGCAGAGAGATGATGGGTTGGTAGTGGTTGACTGTTATAGGCTAAAAAAGCATATCCTTCATAAGTATCTGGTAAATCCCAATTATTTTCTTTAGCCTCATGGAACATGGGGCTTCCAGGTAACGCCATACAAGGGTACATATTTACCATTTCAGTATTTAGTTCTATAGCTAAATCCAGCGTCTCTGTCATTGTATCCATATCATCATTTGGAAATCCAAATATAAAATTACTAATTATATTTATATCCGCATCTTGAATTGTTTTACAAACCTTTCGAATATTAACTTCTTGGAATGATCCTTTAGAAACCTCCTGTCTTACAGTTTGATTTCCAGCTTCAATACCTAATGCAAGCCAATTAATGCCAGCTTTTTTAAACAATTCCAAAGCATCTTTACGAACAGTATCAACCCTAGAATAGGCCCACATATTAAAACCAAAATCTTCTTCAATTATTCTTTCTAGTATAGGTAGATAGTATTTTCTATTTAGAAAAAACATTTCATCACTTATCCTAAGTGTTTTAACGCCCATTTTAGATAGTTTTCTCATTTCATTTATAACCCAATCAGCACTCCAAAAACGCATTTTTCTTGAATGTGCCGCATTTATATGGGGAGAGTTATCTTCTCTATTAACAATGTTAATCATACAAAAATTACAACCAAAATTACAACCTAATGAAGTATATATTGCAGCAAAAGGAGTTCTTTTAGAATGATCAAATTCTGCATGCCAAAAATGTGCACGATATAAATCCAAAGGACGGTCTTTAAATGGCAATAAGTCCCAAGCATAGCCAGGGAGATCTTTGTCCATATTTTCTTGAGGCACTACTATTTCAGGATGGTTTAAAATGGGTATCAAGCCATTAATTAGATCATTTTTTTTGTAACCAATACCTTTAATTAAAGGTAAATCATGCTTCAAGTCACTCTTAAGTAAATTATGCAATGCATACACACCCTCATTGAGCAAAACTAAATCAATGCAATCTTCTGATAATACCTCTAAAGGTAAAGCACTTGTATGTGATCCAACAAAGCATATTGGTGAGACTTCTGAATCAGACTGTTTTATAGATTTTGCCAAATCAATGGCCCCAATCATACTTGTAGTTCCAGAATTAGGATTTTGTCCATAAACAACAAAAACAATTAAACGTGGATTAAACTTTTTAACTATAGATACCGACTGATCAATTGAAAGCCTTTCAGCATCACAATCTAAAATTCCAACATCAAAACCTTTAGATCTGCAAGATTCAGCAAGTAACAAAGACCATGTGGGAGGCTCAATTGCAGAGTACACCTTTGATAAATCTTGATATGCCTTCGCAGAGCTATTAGGATTTATAAAAAGAACATCCATATTTTTAAAACGCCTGCAAAACATAATATTGATAAAAAACAAAAATCATTTTAACAGCCTCCTAATAAACTTGATAGTAACAATTGCTACTCCAAATAACTTCAAACGAAATAAATAGTAAAAAATTACCTTTTTATCAGAAAAATATCTTTTTACATGCCTCAAATGATCTTCAGTATTGAAATTTGTTTTGTTTCCGTAAATTGACTTAGCAACCCAAGGACAAATCAATTCAAAAAGCACCTTTCTTTTTTCAATTTTCAAAACACTATGACTTAGCATTCCCCTATCTATATATTCAGAAAGTATATAAGGATAATTTTTTAGGAATACCTCAAATAGATTATAGTCGCCTTTATGTTCGATACTTAGAACATCAAAAAGCATTTCATTATACACAATGGCCCCATTTACAGATACCATACGAAGCAATGCATCAACATGGCCAAGTTTTAGTGATGAATATCTGGAAAAATCATCTAGCTCCCAAAACTGGTCTTTCCAAACTGAAAAACCTCCAATCCAAGTTGTCCAGAATGAACAAGTAAGTATAAGATCCTCAACTCCGCCACAATATGAAACTTTTTTACTATATTTCTTTCCATTCAAGAAAAACAAAGTCTTTCTACTTTGAATAGAACCTTCAATCAATTTAAGTATTTTAATTAATGACCCAGGCCTATGATAAAGCGTATCGTTAGTGAGCTTGAGAAGCAGACCACTCCCCTTTTTTAAAGACATAATGTGATTTTCATCTGGAGGAATAGATTCACTATTATGATAATATTTTACTTTCCTTCCATACTTAGCAACATACTCATCGCATAACTCTTTTGTACCATCTGTAGAATTATTGTCTGAAATAACAACTTCAACATGACAGGTATCTCGAAAAACATCCTGCAGGCATATTGAATCTAAGGTTTTTCTAAGACAATGCTTTCTGTTATAGGTTGGTATACATATTGATAATTGGATTTTATTTTGATTTAACATACTACAATATCACTAAGTCAATTAACTTATTATGGGTGAAAATAACATCTTAATCATTTCTTAACATACCATGAAAAAACAAAGGTTAATCTTCTTTTTCTGCCACTCAATATGCATTAGTATCTCCTAAATTCGAAGTACAATAAGAATTAAATTTATTTTTTAAAATAATAAAGGCATACAATTTAGGTTCAAACCTAATTAAAAGCATAAACCTAATAATAAAACCACCACCATTCAAAAAGCCCACTCAATCTTAATTACTATCCAGATAATTTAGCTACATGAAATTCTAAGATAATTTTTACTTATTAAGTAATTCCTATTTTATTCATTTTATTAAAAAACCCAATATTAATGACCGGTATTATGCACGAGAACATTATAATAGTAATAATTTTTATTGTTCTAGAATCATTATAACGATGTATGCAAATTTGAACTACAATGATTTTCTATATTGTTCTTAATTAAGAGGGCTACTTGTTATTATTAACAAATTTTTTCAACATAAGATACGTATTATTTATAATTCGTGGGTTGACACTTTTAGCTAGATTTATATTTATAATCTTCATTGCTAATCAATTATCAGTAATCGAAGTTGGGTTCTATGGGTTTATTACAGCTTCTATTTTTGTAGCAGTTTATATGGTTGGCTTCGAGCATGGTAATTATTCAGCTCGTCAAATTATTCAATGTAAAACCTCATCATGCCGTGAGAAATCTGTCTCATCGTTGACAATATTTAGTCTCATAATGTTTGTTATAATCTCACCTCTAGTTTTTTATGCAACAGCATCCAATGAGATATATAAATATATCTCTATACTATATTTTTTTATAATTGCTTATGGTGAGTCTTATATAGCAGAGCATAAAAAAGTACTTATCTCATTAGGACACCCATTTTATACTGGGATTGTGGATTTTGTGAAATCTGGAGTCTGGGTTTATTTACTTATACCTCTAGTAATGTTTGGTTGGATAGATCTTGACCTAAACATTATTCTATTAATGTGGCTTGTGTTTGTTGCTTTAGGTGCTTTTTTGATTTTTTTTAAATTAAGAAGTTTCTATAAAATAAAAAATCTTATTGTGAGACCAGTATTTAATAAGTATAAAAATCAAATATACTCATCAACACCTTTCTTCTTAAGTGGGCTGTCACTATTAGCAATCGAAATATCAGGAAGAATTTCATTACAAATGGCGGGTCTTCAAATTGAAGCAGGGGTCTATACTTTCTACTCAGGATTTATATTTGCAATTCCTTTGTTTGTATGGAGTGCCTCAGTTGCTTTTGATCATAAAAAAATTTTAACAGCATTTGAAAATCACGATATAAAAGTTTCAAACAAGCTGATTTTAATAATGATTAAAAGATCTCTTAAGATATGTTTTTTATTGTCATTACTTTTATTTTTTGGTTTTGAGACTTTACTTGAAATGGTGGGTAAGGACAAATATTTAGAACATATGAATAGTTTCTTTCTTTTTCTCTTAGTGCCATTTATACATATATTAGATTCACATATTTATTATGTATTATATGTAAGAGGAATGGATAAAGAAATTGCGGCTTCTTCGATAATTGGGTTTGTGTTTTTAGCAGTGTTTCAGTTCTTTACTTTATATGAGTTTGGCATTGTTTCAGCAATTTTATCGATAATAATTGCACTATTAACTTCAGTCTTCACTAAGTTATTTTTTATATTTAAAAATAGAACTAATAGATTCAAGAAGAGAATAATATGAAAAAAATATATACTTTTTTTCTTTTACATAGCTCACTGAAGTTAATGGCTTTGCTGTGGATGGCTTTAGATTCTTTAAATTTTAAAATATTTTTCCACAAATCAAGGATTCTTCGACATTCTTATAATGCTTTGAACGAAGGGAGGCTATACTAAATTTACTTTCCCTTCATGGAGATTTTCTTAATAATTATGTTAAATAATTTGAAAATATTTGTTGTTATTCCTGCATATAATGTCAAGAAGCACATTATTGATGTTGTTGAGAGTATTCCTAGTTTTGTAGACAGTATAGTAGTAATTGATGATGCTTGTCCGCAACAAAGTGGTCATTATGTTAAGGAACAGACAGATTTGAATAACTTAAGCGTTCTATTCCATGCGGTTAATAAGGGTTGCGGTGGGGCTGTAATATCAGGGCTTAGATACGCATTATCGAATGGGGCAGATATTGTTGTAAAAGTTGATGGAGATGGTCAAATGGACCCCAATAAAATCGAAAAATTAGTCTCTCCTATAATTAATGGTGTTGCTGGATATACAAAAGGAAATAGATTTAAAGACCATCATAAGTTAAGAGACATGCCTAAAATCAGATTATTTGGTAATACTATCTTATCATTTATGATGAAAGTATCTAGTGGCTATTGGAATATAATGGATCCAACAAATGGCTTTACAGCAATTAGTAAGAGATCACTAGAGAAGCTTAACTTGGACAATTTAAGTGAAAGGTATTATTATGATCCAGGAATGCTTGTGAAATTAAACATTGAGAATGTGGTGGTTCAAGATGTAGATATACCTGCAAGGTATCAAAATGAAGAAAGCTCCCTTACGGTTTCTCAAATTATTAGAGAGTACCCCATAATGATGATTAAGTCTGTTTTTGAAAGAATATTTTTCAAATACTACTTGTATGATTTTAATATGGCATCAATTTATATCTTGATTGGCTTGCCTCTTCTGTTGTTTGGCTCCATATTTGGTATTATTATGTGGGTAAATGGTGCTTTTAATAATGAATACAATAGTGTTGGAACTATTATGATTTCTGTATTGTCAATTACATTGGGAATTCAATTTTTATTACAGGCAATTAGTATTGATATTGCTAGCACTCCAAAGAACAACTAATGAAGCTGTTTAAGTATAAAAAACCCACTAATTATTATTATAATTCTACCTATGTTGAGAATTTCTTAATTAGAATAGGCCTTTCTTGCACTGAGAATAGTGGGGTATTCCTAGCACCTAAACCTCTTGAACTTTTTACTATTAAAAAATGGCGGTAGGTAGGTTGAGATTACTAACATTAGTTTTAATGGTCATGGTTTCATTTCTTTTGGTGGTGGCACAGATAAGCTTAAAGAAAAGTCTTGTCATGTTTGTTGAAGGAGTGAATATAACATCTATTCTTTCATACATAATATCGTATAAATTTTTAACATCGATTTTTTGTATTTTCTTGGCGTTTATTATATGGATTTATGTCCTTAGCTATGAAGATTTACATTTAGCATACCCATTGATGAGTATTACCTATCTTTTTATGTATGCTTATTCATATTACTTTCTTGGTGAGCAATTTCAAATATTGAGCTTTATCGGGGTAATATTGATTATATTAGGTGTTTTTATGATGTTTTTAAATGTCAAATAAAACTTATCTATTTTTAATGCTAGCCGTTGCATTGTTAGTTCGATTGGTGGCTTTATATTTATTTCCAAATAACGAGTTCCCAGATGATGCCGCATATGCGATAGCAGGGGAACAATTATTTAATGGGGGTATGATCACAATTGATAATGTAATGCCCTTACATCCAATATTTTATTACCTAGTGAACCTTGTTTCTTCAGTAAAAGTAGCTAATATTTTCATTTCTATGATGACTGTCTTAGCTGTTTATTATCTTTCTAAGGCTATATTTGATAGTGAGTTAGTTTCTCGTGTGGCTTCTTTAGTTTGGGCTGTATATCCTCATGCAATATTTTATTCAATAACTGGGTTAACTGAAACACTATATGTTTTTATTCTTTTAATGATATTTTTCTTTCTTTATCGAAAGCAGTTTATTATTGCATCAATATTAATAGTTTTATCAATTCTGCATAGACCTACTTTAGACTTATTAGGGCCTATCATAGTGTTTATTTTCTCGTATTATGTTCACTCTCTTCCAAGAAGAGAAACCTTAAAAAACGTAATAATATATATTCTTGTATATGTATTAATGATGGGACCTTGGTGGGTACATCAATATGTTAAGTATGATCAATTTGTGCGGTTAAACTTAGGTGATGGCCTTATACTGTATTCTGGTAATAATGTGCTAAATAGCAGTGGTGGAGCCGTTAATAGTGATAAAGGAATAGATCTTGACATAAGTTGGGCGGAAAAAATTGATAATCCAATTGAAAAAAATCAGGCCTACAAGGAGCATGCCTATAAATATATTGTTAATAATAAAATTCATTTTCTGAAGATGTCTACGGTTAAGTTTGTGCGTTTTTGGAGATTGTGGCCTTATAACTCTATCTATGAGCGTCCCTTTTATATTGCAATGTCACTACTAAGTTATGGAGTGGTACTGATTCTTTCTTTAATATATCTTATTACACATATTCGTGACCATTTAAAGAGAGTTGGCCCGATATTGATATTGATTACTTATTTGTCACTAGTTCATATGGTTCTAATAGCTTCTATTCGTTATCGTTTTCCAATTGAGCCTTTTTTAATTATATTTGCCAGCTTTCTTTCTGTTTCATATTGGAAAAAATTTTTTAATAATGAGTAAAATGATTAATCTAATAGGTAGCTTGGGAGTAATTGGGTCAGTTAGACTTGTGTTAGACTTGCTAATTACAAAAGTTTTATTTCCTCAGGCGAGAGTAATCCGCAGGCCATTCTATATCAGGAATGAGGGGTCCTTAAAAATAGGCAAAAAATTTTCTAGTGGTCCTGGTTTAATTATTGATGTTATTGGAAAGAATGCCAAAATTGAAATTGGTAAAAATGTTATGGCTTACCATAATTTACATATTGGGGCAATAGATAGCGTAATTATCGGCGATAGAGTGTTAATTGCTAGCGGTGTTTATATTACTGACCATCAACATGGAAGTTATTCTGGAAATCATCAATCAAGTCCACTTACTCCACCAATAGAGCGTCCTTTGGTTTCAAGCAGAGTGAAAATTGGAGATGATGTATGGATAGGTGAGCGAGTTTCAATCTTACCTGGGGTATCTATAGGGAAAAGTGTCATTATTGGTGCTGGTGCAATTGTTACTAAAGATCTCCCAGACTATGTAATTGCTGCCGGAGTTCCAGCTAAAGTGATAAAGAAATTTGATTTTGATAAAGGTTTTTGGGTTTCAATATGAGTCATTCTAGCTTTAACTTAATTTCAACTACAAATATATATAAACCAATATATATTTTTACAATCTCTGTTTTAGCTTGTATTTTATTACTGACTCTGGAGCGCATTTTTGGAATACAATGGGATTATCATCCGGATGCAAGAACTTATATAGAGTCTCCATTAAATAAATATAAAGAAGTTGGGTTAAAAAATTTAATGGTAGGCAATTGGTTTTATATCATTGTTTCCTATTTAGATAATAGTGCGGATAAAGTAATTGCATTGAATATACTAATTTACTCAATTACTAATGTTGGCATAGCAAATTTTTTTTATAGACATGTAGCTAAGCATCAAAAGAAAATTATTTTGTTCCTTTTTTTACTTGTTATCTTTAATCCTTATAGGATTCATTTAGCTGTTCAAGTTTTAAAAGATACCATCATCATATTTGGAGTAGTATATTTTTTAATTAGTAAGCGATTCTCATGGCTGTTTTTTATTGTTTCATTTTTTGTTTCTCTCAGAAGTGCAATATATTTAACAGCAATAATAAAGAGAAAAAATTTTATAATAATTCTTGCATTAATAACTGCATTTTTATTGTTTTATAAGGGCTTAGATGGAATATTGATAATTTTTAGCTCAGAATTCCAATTTGATATGACTATTAGGGATTTTGACAAAGTTCCAAATTTTTATGAATATGGTACTTTTGGTGTGCTTCTAAGAACTATTTTATGGCCATTTTTTTATCTAACGGGGGTATTTATTATTTTTAGCCCCAATATTGCATTCGTACCAATTGCAATAGGATCAATTTGTTTACAAATTTGGCACATCGCACAATACAAAAAAATGGCTATGTATTTCCAAATATATTTAGGCATGGCGGTTATGGCATTTTTGGTTTCAGGATTTACTAGCTATATTCGATATACATTGCCATTAATCACAATACTTCCAATTTTAGTTTTCAAAAGAGATGAATTACGCTATGAAAACCTTAAAGAAAGCTAAAATTTCAATTGTTGGTTCGGTTGGCTTACCAGCAAAGTATGGAGGCTGGGAAACACTTGTTAATAATTTGACCATACATTTAAATCAAAAATTTGATTTAACTGTTTTTTGTAGTGGCGTTAAATATAAAAATCAGCCAGCAGTATTTAATGGCGCTCAACTTAAGTATATTAATCTTAATGCAAATGGTATTCAAAGCATTCCATATGATATTATTTCCATCTATAAGTCTTTAAAGTTTGCTGATGCAGTTTTAATTTTGGGTGTTTCAGGTTGCATTTTCCTCCCCTTTGTTAAATTTTTTGGAAAAAACAAGATTATTGTAAACATAGATGGCCTTGAGTGGAAAAGAGATAAGTGGGGTGGCTTTGCTAAGTGGTTTTTAAAATTATCAGAGGGTCTTGCTGTCAAATTTGCGGATATAGTAATAACTGATAATAAAGCTATTCAACAATATGTGTTTAAAGAATATAAAGTCAATAGTTCGCTTATCGCCTATGGTGGCGATCATGTAAAAAAAGAGCCCATACAAGATAATGATAAAAAAAAATACGCATTTTTAAATGATAATTATGCATTCAAGGTTTGCAGAATCGAGCCTGAAAATAATCTGAGTATTATTTTAGAGGCTTTTAGTTATTATAATTCTTTGCCTATTGTGATAGTTGGTAACTGGTCTAATAGTTACTATGGTAAAGAATTAAGGCGGAAGTATGAAAAGTATCTACATATATATATGTTAGATCCTATTTACAATCAAAAAGATATAGATGCTCTTCGAAGTAATTGCTTCGTTTATATTCATGGTCATAGTGCTGGAGGAACTAACCCCTCATTAGTTGAGGCGATGTTCCTAGGTCTACCTATTATCGCATTTGATATATCTTACAATAGAGAAACAACCTTTGAGAGTGCAATTTATTTTGAATCTGTGGATACCCTTATTTCTCTATTGAAGACAATTAATGAAAGCTCAATATTAAAAAATATTTCTTTAAAAATGAAGAAAATTGCTGATGAACATTATTTATGGAAGAAAATTACTGGTAAATATGCTGTGATTTTCAATAAATCTGAATATTAAACTTTAATCAATCTATTCGGATAGAATTCATGAAAATAGGCGTTTAGCTTAGGAAATCTTTATCGATGTCGATTTAATAAAACGCGTAATTTTAAAAATTGTATTCTGAAAAAGCAGCTGCAAATAAATAAAGTAGTGTTTCTAATTTTAATTACAACTTTAATTAAACTACTCTCTCCATTTTGAACCTTATAATAATTTATATTAGCTAGTAGCTGAGGAGACTCTATCCATCTCTTAATAAACTTATAATTTGAAAGACTAGGTTTTTTAATAAATGCTCTAGTCATCCTTATGAGATAGATAATTGCTGTTGATACAAAATGATGGCCTAATAATTTTAATTTTTCATCTTCAGTCATAAATTGATTAGTACCTAAATAGTCCTTTACTGAACTAAAGGCAACTAAACACTTTTCAACAGATGATCTTTCACTTCCCGCAAGACCACTTGCACTATTTGATTTATTCTCAATATAATGAAAATAATCAAATGTATTTGAAAAACTAATTGAATTAACAAATTTAAGATATTTAAAATTAAAATTCACATCTTCAAGTTGAGAAAGCTCGGCTTCAAATAATATTTTTTTTTCTTTAATAATTTTTAATGAATACAACTTATTCCAACAATGCACAAACATTACATACTTATATGGTAAATATAGATAATTAATTACGTATTCTAAAATAGTTTTTTTATCTAATAATGCCTCATTATTATTAACTAAATATGATTTTTTTTTAATATTACTTGGACTTAAATATTGGTTATGTGGTGCAACAACTAACTCAGAGTTTAAGTTGACATGTTTTATTAGATTACTTAAAGCATTTTTACTAAGCCAGTCATCAGCGTCCAAGAAGAATATGAATTCACCATTAGACTCTGCTATTCCAGTATTTCTTGCAGCTGAAACTCCAAAATTACTTGAATGTGTTACACACCTTATATGTTTATTGTTAGATAGAAAATTATCATATTTTTTTGAGAAACTATATGTTGATCCATCATCTACAACAATAACCTCATAATTTCTAAAAATTTGAATATTAACACTATCTAAACAACGATCTATAAAATCAAAAGAATTATAAAAAGGAATTACAATAGATACAATTGGCTGGGCCAATAGCAAATTTTTTGACACTTTTTGTTAATCTTGATGCTGGATTAAAGCACCAACTTTTATGCCATGGCCAACACCAATAATTCGTTTGACTTTATCTGAAAGACCATCAATTACTTTTTGACTAATAATTAATGACTGGTCTTCCTCGTGTGCAATTTCAAGTGCGTAACTTGCCGCCATACTACATAATAAGGCAACTCTTGGACTGCCAGAATTGTTTGCACCTGCTCTATGCCAAAGAGCTCCATGTGAAATTAAAACAGAGCCTGCTGGACCACATGCTTTTATGACTTTAGCATCTTCATCGTCTTTAGATGTTGGCTTATATCTTAATTTGTGAGTACCTGGAATATATTCAGTAGCACCATTTAGCTCTGTAAAGTCATCTAAAAACCAAATTGTATTTGCCTTGATGGCCCATTCAGGAAGGGGTTCTGGCACTGGTGTATCGATATGGAGTTTTTGCCTAATACTCCCAGGTTGTAATATATTAGCCTGATAGCTACTCAAAAAGTATTTTTGATGTTGTGTTTTTCTATCAAAAATATAATTCATAAAGTCGTCAATAACCTCAATTTCAAGTATATCTCGAAAAATTTCATCTTTATTAGTTAAATTCCAAACCCTTTGCGTCTTTCCAGATTTGTCAAAAGAATAAATATAAGCTTCTCCAGAATCTTTTTCTTTCTCAGCAAGCTCAATAACCCTCTTCCTAATCAGTTGAACCTTATCTACAGAAAGAAGATTTTTTATTATTACACAACCATCTTTATCAAAAGTTTTTTTTAAGTTTTCATCTAGCATAATTATTTGAATCTAGATACTTAAGATGTTAATTCAACTTCTAAACGGCTAAACTTAACATACTCAATTGGGTTGTTTGCTTGTATTCCTGGAGTAATTTCTGGATCACCATATGTCCTACCAGCACAAGAATCACAAGCAGCAATTAAGGCTTTGTCTCTCAAAAACCACCTAACTTTTTTCTTTAAATCTGGATAATTTTCAGGATTTTTAGAATATCCTCTTACTGAAACATAATCTGAAGGATTATCTGGAATGGCTGCCAATCTCTCTACATTAGCTGAAAATGGGCATCTAAATAATTTACCATCTGTCATTGTGGTGAAGTGTTTTGCACAACAATTCTTAAAAATTTCGAGATTTAATTTAGGTTCTCTATTATAAGTCTCAATTCCTCCACACTCAGTCCAGCCGTATGCTGGTTGATTATTGTATTGTATTCCATGTTTTTCCAACATTAATGCTAATTTATTTTCATTTTTTGAAAGTGAGCCATAAGTTGTAATGAATACAAAAATTTTATCATTTTTTAAACTTGCAATTTTTTCATCTGAAGGACAAATTGTTCCATTTGTATAAATTACAACTTTATTAACATTTTCATAGCTTGCGGCCTTTAGTGAAATTTCATGAAAATTTTTATTCATCAATGGTTCACCACCAATAATTCTTATTTCATTAATTTCATCAGCAACTGAGCAAATATCTTCCAAGTCTTCAATTAATTCTTGGCCGTCAATGTTTACTGGTTTGTCATAATATTGCATTAGGTTAGCGCAATCTTTACACTTTAATGAGCATTTTTCAGTAAGGATTAGATCTACACTTCTAATAAACAATAAATTAGTATCCAAATATTTTTTTTGAGAGTTAACCATATTTGAAACTGCAAAGTCAACAAAATCTTTAGTAAACTCACCGCCAGAATGATTATGTTGTAAATCACCTTTTATTATCTCTCTGTAATTAACTTGGGGGTTACTTTCAATAATATTAGAAATAGGCACCCAATTATAAATACCCACACTCTCTATCTGATTTATGATGTCATGAATATATGTTGAAGCAATAAGAACTATCGAATTTGGACTTATTTTATCAAGGTTTTTAGAGGCCTGAAGAACTGCGATTTCATCAATAATTGTATTACACTTATTTTTATTGTTATCAAAAAAAGCTTTGATGGTTATATTATTGATTTTTAAAATGTGTTGAGTAACTTTGCCAGCAATATCTGCACCAAAAATATAAACATCAGGGTTATTTTTATTGCAATAGTCAACAAAACCAGAAAATTCTTGAGGTATTCTTTGAATTTCCTTTTCTTTATCAGTAAATTGTCCCACAGTACTCATAATAAAACTCCCCATCTCGAAATAAATTTTGTGTTAAAAACGTTCAATGTAATTATAGTCAATAATAAACTTTATTAAATATATTTTGAATTTCTTAGTATTTATTCATTTTCTATTAATTTGTGCCTTTCAACAGTTTAATAGATAGCTCTTTAGGTGAACTAATATCAATTGTATCCTTAAAAATTTCTTTGTTTTCATATCCCCAATTAACCATAATATATTCAATATTATTTGCTTGAGCTGAGATTTTATCATCCTCAAGATCTCCAATATAAATAACATTTTTCTTTAATAAACTATGAAAATTAATTATCTTAGCCAAAATTTCTGTCTTTGTTACTGCTGCTGGTGAAAACGAATCTAATGAATAAATTTCTTTAAATAAGCCATCCCATCCTAAAAAATTAATAATTTTTTTTGTTGGAATATTTCTTTTATTAGTAGCAATATATAATTTAAAGCCACTGTCATTAAGCTCATTGAGCATTTCATTAATACCACTAAAAACTGCAGTTTTTTTAAACCCTGAGTTGTCATAGCTTTCTTTAAACTTTTCTGCTAACAAATTTAAAATAGTTTTATCTGATTCACCTGATAATGTTTTAAGGATTTCAATTAAGGGAGGGCCTATTAATTCTGAATTTAAGGGCTTTAAAAGCTGGATACTACAGATTGAAAATGCTCTTTCTATACTCTCTAAAACACTTTCTGATGAATCTACTAATGTACCATCTAAATCGAAAATAATAGACTTCAGTTCATTATTTCTCATTATATTTAACCTTTTCCATAAGTCTCACTATAGATTTATCTAGGTCGATCCATAAGTTGAGAGATAATTCATTTATCGCACGGTCAATATTAGGAGCGTAATAGTCCCGAGAGAAATTACCAACAGAATGAGTTGAGTCACCATAGACCTTTATTTCTTTTGATGGTGAAATAATTTTTTGTACTTTTTTTGCTAAACTTAGAATAGATAACGTCTGATTTGAACCAACATTATAAATTTTGTGGTTACAAGTAGTGGACATAAATTTTAGCAGCCAAACTGTTAAATCATTTACATCCATATAGGATCGATATGATTTGCCATCTCCTCTAATATTAATTGTCTCATTATGCATTGCATCAAATATAAAATTACCAACTGCATAATGAAGTTGCAAAGGTAGATTTGGTCCAATAAATGAAAAACATCGAGCAATCACAAAATCAAATCCATACTTATCTGCATAATAGGATATAAGATACTCGGCACTTCTCTTTCCTTGAGCAAGCCCAGAAGAAGGTGAACTAGTAAGAGGCGCGCCTAAATATGTTTCACTAACATTTTTTATTTCACTTGGTAATTGTCCATAAACTACACCAGAGCTAGTAAAAATTATCTTATTTACATTGCTAAAGACTGCAAATTGAAGAACTCTTTCAGTACCTTCAGCGAGTGTCTTATATTTTCTTAACTGGTCTTCCCCTTTAAAAGTTTCTGAAGCAGAAGTTGTTGCTAAATGATATAATTTTGAAAATTTTTCTTTTGGAAATTCAAAATTTCTTACATCACCTTCTAATAAAGTAATAAAACCTGATTTAACTATTTCAGGATGTTTGATTTTAAATGAGCTAACTTTTCTTGTAAGTACTGTAACTCTTATATTTAAAGCATACTTTTTATTTGACTCAATTAGTGAGTAAAGAAGAGCTGAACCAATAAATCCAGAGCCACCCGTAATAAAAATAGACTCTCCACTCAATTCAGACCAGCCACTAAATTCCCTTTCAGAGATATTTAGTTTTTCTAAATTCATTCAATAGCTGCAAATAACGTTAGGCCACCAGACCATTGCTCAGAAACCTGAGTTTGTCCAGGAGAGAGCATCTGGCTCATACACCAAAACTCTAGATGCTGTCCATAAGCCTTGAAGCATAACATAAGCCTTTCATCAGAGTGCTTTAAAGCAGAAAGACAGAGAACTGGAGGATAGTCATCTTTATTAACTAATAGATCTGGAGAGCCGACAAGTGCTGCTGCAGTATCAAGTCCCCCACTTAGTATTAGATTTTCATAAAGCGGAAGAGTTTGCATTTGTTTTTGTTGGGATTCAATATCATACTCTTGTAATGCCTGAGGAAAAAACCATCCAGCAACTGCACTTTTTTTATGGGCATCTAGAAATGATTCATATCTTGAATTTTTTGCTATACTCAACTCTCCTTCTAATTTAGAACTACCTTGTAAAGTTGCCTTACAATGGAGATTTGGAAAAGAGGTCTTAAAAGATGAAGCAACAGAAGGCAAAGTTATTTTTTCAAACTCTTTACCTAAATCATTTTCATTGCCCTGTTTTGGACAAATAAATGGCACATGAATTCCATTAAACAAACTTTTTAATAAAGGGTCATTTTGAACTTTTGTCTTTAAATCTTTACAAACTGACTGAAAAGACTCTAAGCTAATATCCGGATTTATATCCGAAAATTCTTTACTATTTGAAAGGATTTTTTCATAACTGAAAGAAGGCTTATCAATCTTATAATATGATAAAGAAATATCATTAAATACTCGCATACCATTAAATGGAATTCTTCTTCCATTTTGATCAAATAAGCTATGGTTATTATTTTCTAAATCCATCTTAAGCCTTTAGTTGATTAAAGGTGTTTTCAACTTTTGGAAACAATGAACTACCATTGTCATTTAATTCTTTTGCCACACCTGCTATCGCAAATCCTTTTTCATAAGGAACAGGTAATAACGGTGATTCTTTTAAATGATCTGTTACAGTATCGTTGTGAAACTTAATGAAGTCATAGTTTTCACCAATAATACATTCATCACGATATGGTCCTAACCATTTATCTTGCATGCCTCGATCTAGAATATCAGATAGTGGCATATCCATAACATTTCCAATCGAAAGATCCATATAAGGACAAGGAACTATTTCACCATCATGATTAATCGTATTGATTCCTTTTACTGTAATACACTTTCCAGGCTGGCCATATGAAGGAGTCATATGAGTAAAAATATTGTATTTATCTTCAAGAACTTTAAGATGATCAACATCATCTTTTGTACATACCCATTCATCATGGCCACGAGCACTTCCAACTGGCTTAGCAAGAGTAACATACAAAGGAATATCTTCATTATGGCAATATTCACAAAAATCCTCAAACTCTTGAGAAAAAACACGATCTTTTACAATACATGTAGAAATTAATAATTCTAAACCAGCTTCTTTTGAAGCTTTAACTGCTTTAAGGGCCCGCTTATATGAACCAGGCTTAACACGAAAAGAATCATGCTCTTCTTCTACAAAGCTATCTAATGAAATTTGAACTTTATATCCTCCTAGAGCAGCAAACCATTTAGCTTTTTCTTCATCAAATGTCCAACCATTAGTATCTAGAATAACTAAGTGCTTCATAGGGTCAAGAGCTATGATTAATTCTTCAAGATTTTTATCAAGAAGGGCTTCTCCACCAGTAAGAACAAAACGGTAAATACCATACTCATCTGCTTGACGTGATAATTCAGCATAATCATCAGTTGTCATTTGATGTCTTGGATCAATTGCACCTGTTTTCTTCTTAAGATCTCTAGTCATATAAGGCTCTTCACAACAATGCAGACAATGAAAATTACATAATGATCTATTTATTTTTAATCGTAAGATGGGACTTATTACCCCATCAGCCATACTACCAAAGTAATTTTGAATTTTTTCATAAACTCTAGGTCGTTTAATGCTTTGGTCTTTGCGCTTTTTACCTTCAATTTCAGTAAGTGCAGCCTCTTCAGCATGAATTGGAATTGCAGTTTGCATAATATTTTTTACCCCTGTTAGAGAAATTTATAAATTTATATTAAAAGAATAGGAATCAGAATGATTATAATAAAATTAATGAAATAAAAAAACTTTTTTTGTAATTAAAGCCCAATCTTATCTCTATATATTTCATGTTGATAGATTAAATTTTCTGGACATTGTTTAAACCAACACCAACTCCCATTTTTAGGAGAATTTTGATCAAACTTAGAAGCTTTATTTAAGGGGCTAGTTAATTTACATTCATACAATAAAGACAAAAAATGGCCTCTTACATCTCGATCTTTATTCATAATCTCATTAATCTCTATAGGTTTTTTAAGAAAAGAAACAGTAGAATTAAGTTCTTTTTTTGCAACTTTTTCTACTCTAGTTTCAGCTAATTCCTTAAATCTTATTATTCCACCAGGCAAGTGCCAATCAGGCCCATAAAATTCATCATGCCTCCAAGTTAGCAAAGTTCCTTTTATTGGATCTTTAATTAAAAGCTCTACATTAAGCATTGGTGTTAATTGACTTATAAATAAAAATACCTCTTCTGGTAAGCCTTTTTTTGGATTATCAATCCTACTTAGTAATTCGTTAATTTCCTTCATAATTTAGTCTTCAAAAACCTCCAGTCCAAACTCTCTTAAAACTGCAATTTCTATAAAAGGATATTTCAATTTCATAATTTTGATGATTTCGTCAGAATAACTTCCTGCCATAATAATTAATGCATCTACAGAGTCTTTCATTAACTCCTCTTCTGAAACTATCTTAATATGACTCGACGGTGAGTATTTACCTTGTTTAAAAACTGCCGAATCAACAATATATTTAATATTTTTCTCAATTTTAGTTAATGATATTGTAGCAAGTGCTTGATGGCCGGCTCCCCAAATAGCAACCCTATTTTCTGGAAATTTTTCTATGAAAGCATCTAAATCATGCTTTACTTTATCTTTAAAGCCCTCAAAAAAATCTAAATTAGTTTTTACTCTTTTTCTTACAACTGCTGATAATATATAGTTATGCCAAATCGAATTACAACTTAATACTTCAAATCCATTAAGCTGCAATGTAAAAATCAAAGTTTCTCTAGTAAAGTATATAAGATGATCTGCGATAAATTCAGAGTATAAACCCTCTTCTAATATCATATTAAAATTTGGAACTTCTATAAGACCTATTGATCCCTCATTTAAATTTTTTGAAAGCCTATCAAGAACTTTATTTGGTTCAGGCCAATGTTCCATAAAACTAAGACACATAAATCCATCATATTTTTTATTTCCTATATCTGAATTTTTATCACCTAAAAAGCCTCGTGTTACATTTAAATTTTCATTGATACAATAGTCAACAGATTCTCTTGAATACTCAATTCCATATGCATCTGCACCTGCATTAGATAAAATTTCAAGGTACTCGCCCTTTCCACAACCAACTTCTAATATTTTTTTATTGGTTAAATTGAATTCTTTTATCCAAGACTTAAACTGCTTTAAGCGAAATTTTTTCATCTCTTCTGAAAAAGCACTTGCTCGGATTACTTTCTTGTAGTAAGGAACAGGATCATTATCAAGCTGAATAAGGCCACAAGACTCACATTGGGTAATAAAAAGATCAGATCCAGTATCAGATTTCATCTCTTCAATTTTTAGAAATCCTTGAGCTGAAGAAGGCATATTGCTATAACTTAAAAGATTATCTTTATAACAAATGGATTCACAAACTCTACAATTAATAGGCATCTTGTTAATTTCTATTAACTTTTTTGGAAATATCAAGAATATCAACCAACATTTCAGATTCTAGTTCTTTAAGAGTTAGAAGAGGTGTCATATCTTCTAATGGCATAGAAAAAATCGAACCATCTTCTTGAGGAAGTGCTGAAACCTTAGGGAGTAATACTTCATTTTTTATTAATCGAACATCAATTATCACAGGATTAATTGATTTCATATATTTTTGCAGATTTGTATTTAACTCTGACGCATCTATAATTCTTTGAAATTCAATATCATAAGTTAATGCTAGTTTTTCAAGATCTGGTAATATTAGTCCAGATTCTGGTCCAGTTCCTACATAACGTTCATCAAAATAATTACGTTGAGTGTTTCGAATAGAGGCATAACCATCATTATTCATAATAACTAAAACAATTGGAAGATTAAAGGCCTTAACTGTAGCTAATTCCTGAATATTAAGTTGAAGACTTCCATCACTCTCAATCGCAATCATTGGCTTTTTATTATTAGCAAAACACGCACCTATAGCAGATGGAAGGCCATACCCCATAGCTCCTAATCCAGAAGTAAGAAAAACTCTTTGCCCAGGTTTATTGCGAAAAGCAGTATAAAAAGCTTCAACTGCAAGCCCTGAACTCCCAGTTGATATTAAAGTATCTTTAGGGATATTTTCTGACAAAGCATTTGCTAGATGGTAGTGAGAAATTATGCCTTTTTTAGGAAAAGGCTTTCCATCATTAATTGCATATCTTAGCTTCCAGTCATTGCATAAAAGCCTCCAATTTTCTTTATTTTCAGATGGTGTTATCTTTACCTCTTTGACTGCATTAATGAAATCACCAGCATCAGCAACAATAGAAACTTCTATATCCATTTCTAATTTAGCAATCTCATTTGGATCAACATCAACAACAACCTTCTTTGCATCTCTTGCAAAGCCTTTTGAATTATAGGCAGTAATAATATTATCTAATCGACAGCCTATACTTATTAATAGGTCACAATTTTGCACAGCAAAATTTGGACCTCGTAACGCCACAACTCCTGGTCTACCGACATATAGTGGATGATTATAAGGAAGCAAATCAAGAGCATTCCAAGTACTAACCACAGGAACTCCTAATTCTTCAACCCACTCTCTAAATGCTTTAGCTGAGTTGGCTAATCGTATTCCATGGCCTGCTAAAATTAAAGGACGTTTTGCACCATTAATTAAATCCTCAATACTATGAATAGTTCTATCAGATATAGTTTTTATTTTTACTAGATCAACATCTTCTTTATTCCATGGTAAGAGATCTTTAATCACTACTGGAGCGCCTTGAACATCTAGTGGAACATCAATCCAAACAGGTCCAGCTCGACCATCTTTTGCAATATGGTATGCCTTCTCCATTACAGACTGGATATCCCCAGGATTTTCAACTATTATTGAGTATTTGGTAATACTCTTCACCATTTTCACAATATCTACTTCCTGCACTCCTTTTTGCCTCAAAGGAGAATCACGAAGCATATCACTTCTTTTGCATTGACCAGAAATAATTATTAAAGGGACAGACTCTATCCATGCTCCTGCTACAGCTGTAATGGCATTAGTGGCCCCTGGACCTGTAGTAACCATAGCAACACCAATATTTTCACTAATTCTGGAATATGCTTCAGCTGAAATAGCTGCCGCTTGCTCATGAAGACAAGCGACAACTTCAATATTTTTATTCTTTCCAACTGCATCTACAAGATGCATTGCACCGCCACCAGGTAAAAGAAAAACATTCTTTACACCAATTTTTTCAATAAAATCTGCTATGAAATCAGCAACTCTATATGTCTCAATCATAGAACTAGCCCATCCAATGAGATAATAGCGTCTTTCGATTCATATTAGTAGCTATTGTTTCATCAGTATAAAACGAATCATCTTTATAATGAGTACTAGAAATTTCCTCAATAACAGCCCCATCTTTACTTAAAAATGCATGGCGAGTTTCTGGCTCAATAGTAATAACATCACCTGGAATGCAAGTTCGAACTTGTCCATCTAGCTCTAACTCAATGCTTCCATATAAAACATGAAAGGTTTCTTCTTTTTGTTTATGATATTGTTCGGGGTGTTTTTGGCCAGGTAGTGAAATTAATAATTTTTTACAATAATCTCTATTCACAATTGTAAGCATTACTAATCCAAATTCATGGAAATTTTCTATACCATAGTGATGGGATATTTCCAGCTCAGCACTTCCTGGAATAACAACATTACTGTCTTTTATGATTGCTCTAGTTGTCTTTACAATATCCCAAATTTTTTCTCTTGAGTCTTTCTGAGAAGTATTATTAGGCGCAATAGCATCATTCACAACAATATCTTCAGTAGCTTGAAATGAATAATATTTTGACCAATCATTTGCAGTAATTTGCCCTTCTTTTGGAGGAAATGCAAAATAGATATTATCATTTGTTAAAGTATCTCCTTTTTTGATATCATTTTTAGCAAAAACTCCTCTTCTTAATGATAATAAACTTTTCGACTCTTTTGGATTAGGAGGAACTCTAAGACCCCCTTCTCCACAAACTTTTTGAGCATATAATGCAGATTCAAGCCATAAATCAACCTGCTCTGGGGTTGCAGAGTATTTATTTATATTATATTTTTCAGTTTGGACCGCAACATGCTTCTCAAAAATAGTTGCACCTTTAGCAACTGCCATCTTAATAAAATCTGTATTGGAAGTATCTTCATGCGTAGAAAAACCAATTCGAACATCTGGATAACGATTTTGTAAAAAATCTATTTGAGAAATATGCATATTCTCATCAGGTGTTGGATATTCACCAATACAGTGAAGAATAGCGAATTCCTTATTGCGATGACTCAAAAAACTAATCACTTGATCTATAACTTCAGTTGACGCCCCAGCTGTTGATGCGATTATTGGTTTATTTGTTTGGCATATTCTCTCTAAAAGTGGCCAATCTCCAAACGAACAACTTGGAATTTTAATGATATCAAGATCCTGAGATTCAATAACATCAACTGATGCCTCATCAAAAGGAGTTGACATAGTTAAAAATCCTTGTTTACGAATCTCTTCAACCAAAATATCATGATCTTCCCTTGTAAGGCGAGTTTCAGAAAATCTTTTAATGTAGGGGATATCATCCCTACCCTTCATATCAGGATGAATAAATGAGTCTAGTTGTCGATATTGTAATTTAAAGGCAAAAGAGAAAGGATATTTTTTACATACCTTACCAAAAGCTTTAATTACCTTAATTCCATGTTCAATATCACCCATATGGTTATTAGCCATTTCAAGGGTAAATAAGTTATTAGGTATTTTTTTCATAAATCACTCCCATAGTTTTTTACTTTTTTAAAAATGCATAGATTACCAACCAATTCCAAAAAGCTCTTCTAATTTAAAAGGATTGATTGGATAAATTACTCACAAACAATAATCGAGGACCAATCTTAAACTGATCTAAGAAGTACCTCGATGAGCTAGTCATATTGCTCAGTAAACTTATTAATAGTTGCATGTAAACGGTTAAACATAGATTCTGTCATACCATGATGTAATGGAAGTAAAACACCTCCAGCCATAACTTTATCTGCGTTAGGATACCCTTCCTCCATAACTTTTTTGGAAATATTCTGGCACATTGGCTGTCTTAAGATGTTGCCAGTGAAAACAACTCTGGTTTGAATATTCCTCTTTTCTAAGAATATTTGGAATTCTTTACGAGTAAACGGCGCACTTTCTTTAATTAGAATGGGAAAGGCCAACCAAGCTGTATTAGACCCATGTGTCTCTTGAGGATTTGAAAAATAATCAGGAT
>Ga0209816_1000382_pt1 | contig 35378 bp, 37 predicted proteins | sample CoawatmetaG01DNA_FD_187509 | JGI IMG/M metagenome (GOLD analysis project Ga0209816, IMG submission 187509) | Marine microbial communities from the West Antarctic Peninsula - Coastal water metaG017-DNA (SPAdes) (version 2) | ecosystem: Environmental > Aquatic > Marine > Coastal ...
GTATTATAATCCTCGTAGACTTTCCTAATTTCTCTTTTAAAGCTAGTCTCTAAAGGTTCCGCCCATCTAAATCCTTTTTCAAAGATTCTATTGTCAACCCTTGTTTCACTAATCTCTTTTAAATTATAATCAACACATCCAAACTTTTCTTTATCTAAAAATTGAAGATGACCGGACCATCCTGTCGCGACTATTGGTAACCCTGATGCAGCAGCTTCTACCAAAGGTAGGCCATAGCCTTCGCCTCTTGTTGCAGACACATATAGCTTTACTTTTTCATGATTAAACAATGCAGCTACTTCTTCAGTTTTCATATTACCATGAAGTAATTTTATTTTTGGAAATTCAGCTAAACCTAAGGTCGGCTTTATTTTTTTTAAATATTCTGAACATAATTTTTTATCTTCTGTGGTGCCTTTTCCAAAGTTTGTTTTAATTAAAATTGCTACATCTTTTTTGTTTTTAAATTCTTCTGACACCCACTTAATTGTATTAACAAGATTTTTTCTATCGTCTTGCTGAGCTTGACTGGTCAACGTACCTATCATTAAAACAGTAAAAGGCTCAGATATACACTTGAACCGGTCATCGTCTAAAGTTTTCACCAGTTTGTTTTTATTCATCAACTCTGGGTTAAACCATTCAGGTATTACTGTCACGGGTTTTTTTAGAGGACCTGATCGCTTTAAAACGTTTTTTGTAAATGTTGATGGGACGACTATTTGATCCATTTTGTTACATTTTTCAACCCAAGCGCTAGAACACTTATCAGTTTCAACCAGTGCTGTAACACCAACATTTAGTTTTCCTAAGCTTTCGTCCCACTCATCTGGTAATTGCACCTGGAAAGATATATCAATATCTTCTTTTTTAAAAGGTTGGGAACAATTCATTATTTTACCAATCGTTCCGTTTTCTAAATCACCATCAAGTAACCACGACGTCCGACCCCATTGTAAACATTCTACAACTAATTCAACATCTTCCCTTTCGTGAAGCCAGCTAAATATTTGACGTGAATGCACACCATATCCGCTGTTTGTTAAAAGCGGTGCTCTTAAGAGAACTTTTTTTCTAATCATTTTTATATTTCCTCAATTTGCCAATTTTTTCTATTTTTAAAATTTGAAATTGTTTCCTTCATAGACGCAGCCCAGTCATCAATTGTTTTTTGATGTGAAAACTCTTCCTCAACATATTTTTTTACTTTTCTAGACAATGTTTGCCTCTCTTTTTTATCCATATTATAAATTTTCATCATTGCAGCTGCAAAATTATCATTACTAACATAATCTTCATAAATGTAAGGTACAGATTGACTGCCAACGAGAGTTTTAAAATCTATTTCTAGTGCGACACCATTGTGTGTACCGTCTTTATGATTTTCAACCTGTCGTGTTAAGCCGCCTGTTTTTGGAGCAATAACAGGCGTACCTGTCATCATTGCTTCAAGTGTTGAGAGTCCAAAACCTTCAGCATATGATGTATTGATACAAAAGTCTGTGATGTTATACAGGATATTCATCTTTTCAAATTCAATCCTGTCACGAGAAAAGAAAACGTTTTCTTGAATTCCTAGTAATTCTGTTACTTTAAACAAATTAGGCCCTTCAGCGTCTAAAGGCTCGGTATGCATAATCAATGTTGCTCTTCTATGGCCTTGACTTTTCTCTAAATTATCTAAAAAAGTTGACCATGCTGCTAATAAATCACTCGGCCTTTTTCTTTTCGCATTTCTATTAACCCACATCCCTACGAAATGATCTTCCCTATCTGTACCTAGCAATGTTTTCTTATGATTGACAATTTGCTGTGAATTCATCTTAAAAAACAAATTATCAGGTAATGTATGAGGGATGAATTTTGTTTTTTCAGGGTACTTTTCGCTCAACATTGTATATGTCATATGACTATGACAATTAATAGCATCAGTTGCTTGGTAGTATGCATCGTTAAAGTCTGGATATGGGTAATTATCCCAAACATGCCACCAAGCAATTGGGCAGACTTGGTGGATTTCATCTTCCATATCAAAGAGCCAAGTAAAAAATCTAGGATCTGTGAAAATAAATACTAAGTCCGGTTTTTCAGTTGCCAAAGCTACACGAATGATATCAGGATTACCAAACCCGTCAATTGGCTTAATTATAAAATCATCGTTAACAACAACTGTTCTATAATCTTGATGCTTAAGCGCCGCGCCGAATTGTCTAAAACACCAGTCGCCTTTCTTAATAAGCCCTTCCAACAAATGTCTGGTTTGAGTACCCACGCCACTAGTTGATAAAGCATGATCTGATAAGACCAATACCTTAAATTTTCCATCTTCTGTCATTCAGTCACCTTTTAATGTTTATTATTTTGTACAACAAATAATACTTATGTTCATTATTTTATACATTAAAAGCTGTTCGTAAACAAAATTATGTACAGTGTTCTGTCTGATGAAATTGACAGTACTTGCAACTATTTCTATTTTTCAGATACATTCCCTTTCGTACAGACTTAATCATACTGCGCATTAACTTAACACCCTTTTCTAGAGATTTTGGGCCTGCAGCTACATTCACCAGTTCACAAATTTTGCCAACCTTACCACCTCGTTTCAATAAAACAAAGCCACAGCGGACATCTTTTAAGTCAATGTTATGCTTTTTTGCCCAAAAGTGCTTATATAGAATCAATTGTGCTGTCATCCCTAAGTCTTGTTTTTTATCTCTTCGCCAACCCCACGAGCCTGACGTCTTCCAGTCAATAACCCAATAAACGTGACCTTTACCTCTCTTCTTTGGAACCTTAAGCACACCGTCTATAAACCCCTTAAAGTTAAGAGGCTCTTCTAGATTATCAATTTCCTCATATAATTCTTCTTCTGCCTTGAAACATTCCCAACCGGGTAACTCTTTATCTAAAAAATCTAGTACTTCATTCCACATATTGTTGGCCCACGACTCCCAGGTTGTCCTAGGTTCATGTTTATACCACCCAGGCTGCTTAGAATACCACTCCTCGTTTTCATATCCAGCATTCTGCCACTCTTCTTTCATGACCCCTAGTATTTTATCACGGTCGACTTGTCGTGACTCTAGAAGTGTTTCACAACCCTCGTGGACAGCAGTTCCAAAATGAAGATAAGGTGAAGGTTTGAATGTATCAATTTTATCTATGTAAGCTAGCTTATGTCGAAATGGACATTCTTTCCATTGTTTAATTTCAGAAAAAGATACATGTGGTTTTCCATTTGGAAAAGTGGGTTTGTCGTTACTCATTTGTCACCTAAATAAAATTGTTATAATACATTTTATACAAAATGTGCTATTTTTACATTATAATTCACTGTGTTTGATCATTTCGTTTTCTAGTTTTTCTATTTCTGTCATAGTCTCTGAATACATTTTTATATCGCCGATCCTTTGGAACGCGACTGCTTTGGCATATTTTTTATTAATTTTATTCTTTAGATTTGATGTTTTATCACCAAAAATAAGTTTTAATAACTTCTTAAACATTATCATCCTTTTTTAATATGAATTAATTTTATCTTCTAAACTATGTTTCGGTACCCAACTTAAGTCTTTTATTGTGTCACTAATGTCTGCTAATGTTTCTTGGACTTCTGCCGGTCGTGAAGGGATTGTTATTCGTTTTTCTCCGATCATATCAGCAATTTCTTGGATCGAGTAGTTTTTACCTGTACCTACATTGTAAGTGTTATGGTGTATTTTCTTAACAGAATTTTTCATTGCAAGAATATTTGCTTCAACAACATCATCAATATAAGTAAAGTCGCGCTTTTGCAAACCGTCACCAACAATTGTCATAGCCTCACCAGCTGCATATTGTCGCTTAAACAGGCCAACTACAGGAGCGTAGCCTCCCTTTATTGGTTCTCTCGGGCCGTACACATTAAAATATCTAAGAACTATACTAGGTAAGCCATAGAGTTGACTGTATAGCTTGCAAAGTTGTTCTCCCATCCATTTTGACATGGAATAAGGATTAAGACAATCTGCGGGCATATTAGGCGCAAATGGTATTACATTCTGTTTACCATAAAGTGAAGAAGTACCTGAATATATGACTCTTTTTACAGAATGCAATCTGGACCATTCTAGGACCCGCTGTGTACCTATTACATTGACCTCGAAGCATTTATTTGGTGAGCCGATTGTTGGTTGGATTCTACTTCTTGCCGCAAGATGAAAAACATAATCAGCACCTATAAAAGCATTACTGCAATCATCACTGGATATATCTTCACACCAATACCGTGCGTTAATATTATAGTAAAACTTTTCATTTTCCTGTGCTGACAGATCATCAATTACTCTGACTTCATGACCTAGATTTACTAGTTTATCGACAATATGACTCCCTATAAAGCCGCACCCACCGGTTACTAAACTTATTGTAGGCACTTACTCAAAATCCTCAAAAGCTAGTATTGTATCTTCACTTAATTCACGACATGCTTTCTTTCCAATGATATCATTTAAAAACTTAGGCAGTATACCTGTCCCGGGTCTTTTGCATGACAAGTTATGTTTGTTTAATATTTCACCTTTTTTAATTTTTCTATTTGCAACAATACTTCTTCTTGCATACAATCGTGCTCTTTCTTCACCTGCTGTGCATTCTTTTTTTCCACTTCCAAGCATCTTACTAGTCAGATCATAACTTTCTATTATTTTTTTAATATCATCCGGGTCTACGGATAACCAGTGATCAGCACTTTGACCCAAAGTCTTATCAACAGTATAATGTTTTTCACATATGTTTGCACCTAAAATATAAGCAAAAGAAGGTGTCATAAGATTCATGGTGTGATCAGATAAGCCTATCAAGCAATCAGAAAACTCTTTTTGTAAGTGTTTTATCATGTTGAGGTTAATTTCATTATCTGGTGTAGGATATTTTAAGTTACAATGCATGACAACAATCTTGTCTGTGCCGGTTTTCAAGACATCAACTGCTTCTTTTATTTCTTCTATTGTACTCGCGCCGGTCGATAGCATTACTATTTTTCCTTTTGATGCGACATGTCTTAAAAGTGGATGATTTGTTACATCGCATGAAGCAATCTTATATGCATTTATACCTACTCGATCTAAATAATCAGCTGCTTCATTGTCAAAAGGTGTTGACATGAATTCAATATTGTACTGATCACACATTTTTTTTAATTCTAGATGCTGTTGTTCTCCAAAAGAATCTAATATTGAGTATGAATCAAATTGCGTCCCTTCTGAGTTCTCTTCACCATCCCAATCCCAGAATCTAGGTGCATCTCTAGTTGTCAAGTTTTTAGCTTTATACGATTGGAACTTTATGGCGTGTGCGCCTGCTTTTGCTGCCTCACGTATCAAACGCTCACCTAATTCTAGTGATCCAAGATGGTTAACCCCTGCTTCAGCAATAAAAAAAGGCTGTCCGGATTTAAGTCTTTCCCATAATTTTTTCATTAATTTCTTCCTTTAATTGTTTTCTTTGTTTATGCTGTTTAGATAAACTATTGTTTCTTTGGAAATATCGATAATATGGTAATCTTACACGGTACCCATCAAAATTTTTAATATACCTTAAAATTAAATCATAATCTTCTCTATTACGCAAACTTTCATCATACAGTCCTATAGCATTAAGATACTCCTTTCTAAAAACAACACCAGCACCGTGATCTAATAATTTTTCCAAAGTATTCATTGATTGTTTTCTTTCGTTATTACTGGAAACTATAATATGATCACAATATACAAACCCAACGTCATCATTCCATTCAAGAATTTCTATCATTGTATGTAAAAAGTTTTTATTAATAAAGTCATCACCATCTACTCTTACTATGTATTTTCCATTTGCTATTCTTATACCTGCATTAGATGCGTAAGCAACACCCATATTTTTTTCTAAATCAACTATTTTAACTAAACCTTCGTAACTTTTAATTGCTTCCATTGAATTATCTGTTGAACAGTCATTAACAACAATTATTTCGTAGTTTTCTTCACTTAAGGTTTGATTAATGCAACTATTAATTGACCTAGCTATATACTTTTCTAAATTATAGCAGGTAATTATTACGCTTATTTTAATTTTATCCTGCATAAATTCTTGTCCCGTCTTGCTTAAGATAGTCTTTGCATACATCTTCAAATATTTTAACTGGTATACCAGTAGATCCTACTTTTTTATAATCAGTGTTTTTTGTATAGATCAAATCAAAGTTTTTTTCTTTTACAAAGTTTGGTTCTGACGAAGCTAGGAAAGAAGTTTTTCCTGGATCAAAAAAAGCAATATTTCTAACATCATCTTCAACAATCATAAATTCACAATCTTCGCAAAATTCTTCAACTAAAAGTTTTGCAGTTTTCATATATTCTTGTGAACCGTAACCTCTTTTTGAATACAGGTCATAACCTAAGAATCTATTATAACCTAATTTACTTAAAAAGGGCCAGTAAGGACAAAAACCGCAACCTAAGTCTAAAACGGTACCGTCTGTTATTATTTTCTTATTTTTTTCTAAACCATCTACTAAAAAATTATGCCTACCAAATAGTTGATCTAATCTTTCTGTTAAGGGTACAGATATTGCCCAATACCACAAATTGTAATTATTGTTTCTTGATTTTAGAAAACTTGTTATTTCTTTCATAAGCAGAAGGTTGCTTTGTGTATGTTTAATCATTTTTCATCCTATTTTCAATTTCTATTACATCAGCTAAAGTATGTAAGTCTATGTAGTTTGTTGTGACCACACCTTTGTAAACACTAAGCGCGTTTTGGAAAACACAATCTTTTTTCATTACGTGAATTGCTGCGTCTTCTATTCCATTACCATCCACAGTAAAAACTTCCCACAAGTTGTATTTTACTAATTTTTCTATACATTCATTAATTTTTTTAGTTGTTACTTGCGGTGAATTTGCTTGGACCCTTATCACATGTGTAAATTTTTCTTCACTTAAATGATTAACAGCATGCTTAAGAACATCTTGAGTCCAAACATTATCTTTTGATAGATGGACTGGCCTTTCTATTATCTTAGCGCCTTGAGATAGTGAATATTCAATTATTTCTCTATCTTCAGAAGTTACATAAACAAAGTCTTTAATGTATTCACTATCTAGACATGCTTTAATAGCATAATGTATACAAGGCTTATTATTTATTTTGTATAGATTTTTTCTAGACAACCTTTTGCTTCCGCCTCGTGCAGGTATTATGCAGACTATCTTTGCTTTGTTTTTTATCATGAAAACTCCTAGTTAAAATTAATCAATATCACTAATCTTTGTTACAAAAACTGATTTATTTCCTGATAGTGAAGTACAACCTACGCCTAATACACGATCTTCATCAACAATGTTTAAGATACAGTATTCTAAATAATAGGGACAATTTGGCTTTCTCAATATGTCTATTTTGTGATATTTTATTATACCCTTATCATCCTTTGTATATACAAGAGGACTTTTTTGATATATTGCATTATTAAAATGAATCTTAATTTGATTTTTGTTGATTTTTTCTGCCCCTATCTTGACGTTAACTTTTTTAATATTGTCAGTTTTCTGTATTGCAGCGACAGGATCTGACCATTCAAATGGAATCTTGTGTTTTATGCTAGCATTATTTACCATACTTATTGCACGGAATGTTTCTTCACGCATGTCTCTATGGTCATGACTAAAATACGATAGTATAACATTCTTATTTTTTGACTTGGCTTCAGAAAAAGCTTTATCAACTTTTTCTTGTGTTAATATGTGAAGTCTAGACTCTAAATCCACACATTTTGCAATATACCTCTTCATGCTGCCTTTCTTTATAAAATTAGATTCTGAAGGGTGATACCACCCTAAGCTGTCTGGCGCATTATACCAATTAAAGTCAAAAATATTGCTTGTGTCATAAGAACTATCTGAAACTCTATTTGAAAAGTCTATCATAATATTTTCCTCTAACCAGAGTGAACATTTATTATCTTCAATTGTACCGCCTGCTCTATAGGCTTCAGGAAAGTCTGCGCGCTCAATTAACCGATGACCTAAGATATTATAGTGTTCACTTGATGATTCCCAATCGCTACTCCACATGTCACCCGTTCCGCATATAGGCGGTTGGTGGTAATGCCAATAAAATTGATCTGCGGATGTGTTTAAACTTTTGATATTATCATAAGTATTATTATATTCACATATTCTTTTTTTAGGATTTGTGCTAAACCCAGTAAAGTCCATAATAAACCAATTTAAAATAAAGACACTTCCGCTTGTGTCTAAATTATTTTTTCGAAAACTATCACATGTTATATCTTCTAAGCTAGCTTTGATATCTTTCCAGTTGTCCATAAATTCTTTTGAACCATCTGGACGTCGTCTTACATTGCCACCAATCGGCCCTTCTGTGTCGACACAATGAACAACCAAAACTTTGGCATTGCTTTTATAAGAACCACCCATATTTTATCATACCTCTTTTTAACTTTTTTTCATTAAACCATAAAAAAAGTCTATTTAAATCTTCCCATCTATTAATAGCATAGCTTTCAAAATCTTTATTCATATAGCTATTACCACTGATATTAGATGCGCGTTGGAGTGATCTACTTAGACTATTTTCTTTAATATTATTCATACTTTTAAAGTATAACATTAAACACTTAAATTTATCACAAAAATTATAATATGAAGAAATATTAACTGAACCTTTTACATCGCCACCTAATAATTTATTGTCAAAAACATAACTTTCAAAAACGTCCCATGACTTCCCTGCATGATATATTGTTTCTTTTAAAACATTTTGATCAATTAATTTACAATTATTTCTAACCTCATCAACAGTTATTAGATTGTTTTCAGTCTTTGTTAGTGATGATACTGCTTCAACACTTCTAAAAACTGATTTGTGTAATAACTGCAGTTCTTGTTTAGTGTAATTTTTAATTCTTAAGCTTTGAAGCTTTAGTATTCTTTCAGGTAGCCACTCAATAATTTCTATATATTTAAAATGTCGCTTAGGACTTTTGATTTTAAATTTTTCTCCTTGCAATAACTTTAAATTTAAATTTTCAAAGTCTCTTACTTTTTCCATAAGAAAGCTAGGCACAATTATTACGTTACCCCCCGCTAAGAATAATTTTACTTCTTTATTTATGACAGGCTTGTGATCAACAACTAAGAAGTCTAAATCTGATATTCCAGGATGACTAATTTCACCGGCAAGGTATATGGTCAAATCTTTATTGTCATGACAGAATGTGTTAATTGCATCATTATAATCATTTAATGTTTTTTCTTTCAAAGATTTTTGCAAGTTTTCCTCCTCTCGCTAAATAGTCACTTCCTAGAATATTACGAATCCACATGGGTATTACGTTCAAATTCAAATCTAAATTAATCTCTTGGGCCCAATTAGTTCTTATCTCAGAAGCGCATGTCAATAATTCAAGTTCTTTATTTGAGAAGTGTTTTTTAATTAATTCAAAAGAGTCTTTCTTTTTACAATAAACACCTTGATTGTTTAACCAAAGTGTCGGTAAAAGCATTATCACACAAAGAAAATATTTTAACTGGTACATTGTTTCAATATTTTTATAATTTTCTACTAAGTATACTTCATTTTTTTTATGATGTAACAATACACCGGTTTGTGATGATTCTTTTAGCAGACTATATATCCCAATCAATCTATTTATTTCGTATGACTTTGAATCGACTGACATTATTTTTAAATGTTGATTACCTAGCACACACTTAGTATCATTAATGATGTCTTTTGGTAAGTACAAGTCTGGATATGAATTCAATTCTTCTTCAAGCATATACTGAATTCCGTGATGTTGATATACATCTACTTTTCTCATTATTTTATCTAATTCAATGCAAGTATTGAGCAACTCTTGTCTTTTACTTGGCTGCGCAAGTATATTTTTTTTAATTATTGCGATTGAATCGAAATCACTCCACCCGGGTACTATTTTTAAATCGCTGTAACTTCCGTGAATCAAGAAATGAGAAAATAAACCCTTCTTATCTTTTAAATAGTTGACTATTTCAATTATTTCTTCATGATCAGCATAATGATGTAAGTTAAAGTCTTCTAAACTTATATTCTCAACTTTTTTATGTTCATAGTCACAATAAAAGCTTTTTGACTCAACAATGTTTTGGCAAATCATATTTTTTGTATGAGCCGGCAAATTAAAAGAGTTATCTTTTCCCTGGAGTAGCCAATTAAGTAGTGAATTACTAACTAACTGAATTTTTCTTAATTGCATTTTTTTCCATTTTTTTAAAAATCCTCTCTGAAGATCCTTTAAAGTTGCCACAAAAGAAATTTTCCTGGAATGTATCCCAGTCTTTGTTAGAATCAATCAAATTATCAAATAGTTGACTAAGAATATTAAAATTTAAATCATCTTCTATTTCAATACTTTCGCAATGAACTTTATCAAAGATCAATCCATTGTAATATTGTGTATGTATTAATTTAATACCTTCGTCACACCGCATGTCGGGATGTAGCTTTTTTTGTATTTGTGTGCCGATTACAAGAAAGGGAACTTGTAAGTAAGTAAGTTCATTAATTGCTGAAGAACAAAAATTAACAACCAGCTTTGCATTTTTGTAAGTTGATATATGGCTACACAACTCCGAGTCTGATATTATTTTAACATTTTTTGCATTATTATAGTTTTCAGAATATTTCGATCTTGTTTTTAACAAGAGTTCGTATTTATTTTTTTTGCAATATTCGCCTAATATTTCTAAAAATAAGTTGACATATTTTCTTAGTCCTGGAACTCTATTATAAAAACTTTGGTGTGGAACCATGAAGACTATTTTATTATCTTTTTCTAGGACTTTGTTTTCGTCAAGAAATTCATACCATGGACTACCTAGATAATCTAGATTTTCAAATCCAATAATCTCACCTATCATTTTTTTTGTTTTAAGACTATTGCAAAATAAAGTACCGCTACTTTTAAAGTTTGACGCTTTTGATTCTGTACTGTTGTATATTTCATTCCAACAATATTCTAACCCATAGTTATGAATATTATTGCTTTCAAAAATAGGCCGCAAGGCACGATTATAAAAGTTTATTCCAACAACTGAATCGTACGATTTTCTATTTTTTAAAAGTTGATTTACCAAAACATTTCTATTCTTATTTGTTACCCAATTAATTTTAGAAATATATTCACCGTAGTAATCTTTTACATATTTTAATTGATCGATATCAAAACAACAATAGACATCACAAGTATATTTTTTTTGAAGAGCTGTCTTAAGCATTTTTGCAATAATTTGAAATGTTTGTGTTTTATCGATTATAAAAGCAATTTTCATTTATTCTCCGGCAGAGTATCACCTTTTTCTAATCTGTGACTGTCACTATCAAAATGTTGGGTTGAAAATTCAAATAATTCTGTATCTACTATTGCTTCCATTCTATGTCTTAAACCTTGATATACATGAAAATTATCACCTTTTTTTAAAATACAAGTTTTTGCCTTTGTTATATCGTCACTATCACTGAAATATATTTTTATTTCACCCGATTGAACATAAAAGTATTCATCTTTTAACTTGTGAAAATGCCAAGAACACTTCTTACCTTTTGCAAAATAAAGTAATTTTCCACAATATTTATCGCAGTTTACAATCCATTTTTCAAAACCCCAACCTTTTGGAACAAATTTAATTTTCTGGGTTGAAGAAGTTTTCATCTTTAATTCCTTTGTCGTCAATATATTCATCACCAGAAGGTTTTCCTAAATATAGATTATGAAATTTTATATCCCATGATTTTAGCTGTTCGTATGTAAGGGAATAAAAATCTTTAATTGCTTTTTCTGCTTGATTATTGTGTCTTCCCATACCCCTTGCTGTATTAAAAATAATGTCATGACCTTGATCGTAGAGTTCATTGATCTTCATGATCCTTTGTTTATATGGTGTTGCCTTTAAATAGTCTCCATCCTCAACCTGTGTACATACAGTACCATCTATGTCAAAAACGTAAGTCTTTTTTGGTTTTATAGCCATGTATCTTTCAGACATAGGGCCGTTTTTTGCAACTTTTCCGGAATATGTTAAAATTTCAAATCCAGCTAGTTGGAGCATATAGTAAAGATCTTTAGGATGAAAAGGATACATATGACAGTATCTTATGTTAGGACCATATGGTTCAATAGGTATTTCTACATGAAAGTAAGAATTAGCCTTCATTGCACTAAATATTTTTTTAATTGCTTTTAAGGGGTATGTTACATGTTCAAGCATGTGGTATGAAACAACTAAGTCAGAGTTTTTTAAGTTCAAGTCCTCAAGACAGTCGTTAAAGTCGTATAAAAAAGTTTCATACCCTAAGCAATTTGCAACTTCAATATTTGATTGAATTACATCAAAACCAAAAGACTTCATATTTCTATTTTTGTTATAAAAATTAAGTAATTTTGCTGTTCTAAATCCTAGTTCGGAAAAAACACTTTCTTCAGGAATGTTAACTAGTTTTTCTTTGATTAATAAATCAACTTCTTCAATTCTTATTTCATCTATATCAAGTATGTCGTCTATCTTACTTTTTGCAAATTCTAAATTTTCACTAATAGTTACATGTTCTTCTAAATTAACACTTCCACATCTTGATTTCTGGATCAGTAAATAATCATTTTTTTCTTTAGCCTTAAGGCACTTTCTTTTACCAAAAGAATATTCAACTTCTATTAAATCATATTTGTCTAGATTGATACTTCTAAGATCGTCAATTGAACCATCTTCAAACGCTTCTCTTGTTGTTTTCATATGAGACATGATTATATCATGACTTTTATTTTTTTTATTCATCTTTTAAATCCCAACTTACTTCCCAATCTTTAAAATCTGCTGCTAAACAGTCAATCTTATAGTCTTTTCGACCGCCTACGATTTCCTGTATTTTATTTTTTGCTGTATTTCTAATTCCGTTAAGCCCGTGAGTTAGTTCTAAATCATTCCCATCTTTAATCCCTTTCCGATAATTAGATTCGTTATGCCAAATGTGCAAGTTCATTTGTGACAAAACAACAATTGCCCTTAAAGTATCGGCATTGATTGAATTTTTATTAGATAAAAGAATATCAATGTCATGACATATGTCGTTAATCTCTTTTGCATATTCATTTTTATGTTTTGGAATAAAAACTTCTTTTAATTGTGCTATGGAAAGCCTATCTATTAGCTCTGCTAATGTTGGCAAGTATTTTCTATTTGACATTGTTAATTTTCTCGCATATTTTTTTAATCATCGTGCCTGATACTTCTATATGATTACCAATATACAGGCCATAATCGTGTATATGATTTGCCTTATCTAAAAGACCTACTTTTCTATATTGATATTTTCCTTCTTGTAGGTAAGGTTGCCTTTCTTGATTGCCACCGCCGGCTGTTCCCACCCTAAACTCTACTTTTTCGTCTTTTAAAATATCTTGGATCTTTAAAAACATAATCTTATCTTTGTCTTTTAAGATAAGCGGCAGTGAAAAATTACTACTTCCGGTAATATCAAAATTTGTAAAGTATTTATTCTCGTCCAACGCAGTCAGCCAAGTTCTTAGATTAGTACTTCTAATTTTAATATTACTATCCAATCGCTTAATCTGATTCAACCCTAACACAGCGTTTATTTCTGTATTTCTCATATTGTAACCGGGTACAGCAAATGTAAATAAAGGATTTAAATCAGGGTAGTTTTTTAAATATTTTTCTTTAAGACTGGTTGAACATTCCCTGGTCATACCATGGGAACGAAATAATTTTGCATAGTCGTAAAGTTCATCAGAGTTAGTACATACAACGCCACCCTCTATTGTTGTCATATGATGGCCAAAATAAAAAGAAAAATTTGACATGTCACCTAAATTGCCTATTTTGATATTGCCTAGTTTAGCTCCATGAGATTCACAGCAATCTTCAATAAGCATAATACCTTTCTTCTTGCATAGCTCAATAATTTTTTTATTTATACCGTTAAAACCTAAAGCATGTACTAAAACAACACCGACAGTCCTGTCTGTGATAGCATTTTTAATATTTTCATATGTTATTGCCATGTTTTCGTAACAGACGTCTACGAAGACCGGTGTCATTCCTAATTGCACAACAGGTGCTATATCTGATACCCAACCAATTGGCGGTACAATAACTTCACCATTACCCATTTTTTCTTTTAATATCGCTGTCATGATGAAGTTAGCACTAGCACCAGAATTAACAAAGACTGTATGCTTTACGCCCAACCATGACGACCAAGCTTTTTCAAATTCTTTTACCATGGGGCCGTTCGTAAATCTATCTGTACTTAAAACGAATTCTGATAAAATTTTTCTATCTTCGTGGGTAATATTATCATTGATTAGCGGCCAATTATACATTTACACCTCTGTCTCTTTCAGAGATTACAGGTTGTTTAGTAGGCCAGTGAATTCCAATTTCATTATCATCCCATGGTATTGTAAATTGATCTGAAACATCTGGGTAGTCTCCAGAATAAGCCCACTTATAATTAACCACTGATGTATCGCTTAAAACATAAAAACTACACCCAAAGCCGGGTGGTATTAAAATTGTTTTTCTATTTTTTGAACTTAATAATTCCCAGTCCCATTTTTTATAAGTTGGCGAATCAACTCTATTATCTACCACTACATAATAAACTTCACCATATGTGCACGTCATGTACTTCCAAGATTTAAAGTCGCCGTGTATACCTCTTAAAACATTTCTTCTAGATACTGATACTTTATCATGGACAAATTCTAAATCAACACCAAGATTATCTAAAAAATCTTGCTTACACCAAGTAGTATACAATTCGCCTCGAAAATCTTGGTATGAAGTTGGTGTAAAAATTTTTATTTCTTCAAAGATACCTTTTTTCATTTTCAATCCTTTGTGAAAGATATTATTTTTTTATATATTTCATCAACTGATAAACCGCTTTTATCAATAAGGTAGTCTCTAGATCCGTTTTCTAACATATACATGTCCTTCAAGCCTAATCTCAATAATGGCTTTTGAACATTTAAATCTGCTAATGCTTCACATAGAATCGATCCAAAACCACCTGATAGTGTTTGTTCTTCAATTGTTATAATATAATTGTACTTACAAAGATTGTTTTTTACAAATGTTTTGTCAACGGGTTTGGTTTTCCACATGTCATAAAGTTCAGTACTCACCCCTGAATTATTAAGCTTTTTACATACTTCTAAGGACCGGCCTAACATATAGCCATAAGAAACAATTGCAATATTGTGATTACTGTCTTTACCAATTAATTCTATTCCATTACTTTCCATTATGCTTTTACTCTGGTAATAGTTTTCAATCTCAGCTGAGTGTTTTCTTTCTAATCTTATGTACCTTAACTTTCTTTTTTGATTATATGTTAAACTTACTAATTCTTTTACTTTTCTATTATTTGATGGTGAATATATCTCTATACCTAGTAACGATCTTGTGTATGCGATATCGTCATTTGTCTCATGTGCAGGGCCGGCTGGTGCGTAACCTAAACCCACACCATTTCCTAAAATTGTGATTGGATTATCACCTATTGCGCAAGAGTATCTTATTTGTTCAAAACACCTTGCCACCCATGATGCCATAAAATAGATATATACTTTTTTACCCTTACTAGATAATCCTGCTGCAAAATTAATTGCATGTTGTTCTGATATGCCTGCGTAAATTAATTGTTCAGGTAACTGTGTCCGCCATGCATCTAAAGATGGGGCGCCCATGTCTACTGTTATTAAATAAACATCTTTATCTTTTTTAGCTAGTTTAAATAGCTCGCCTATGAAAACATCTCTTTGACTAGTCATTTTAAATCCTCGATTCCTTGTTCAATATCTTTTTTACTTTTAGGAATGATAGTATGATATTGCCACTTATCTTCCATATAACTTACACCCTTACCTTTGATTGTATTAGCTATTGTTACAGTCGGTCTTGGATTATCTTTTGAAAAAACATTTTTTAGTTGATTATAATCGTGCCCATCAATTGTTGTTACATCAAAACCAAAGCTTTTAAATTTAGCTTCTAAAGGCTCAAGTTTTAAAAGTGATTCAGTTTTTCCTAAAATTCCCATTCCGTTCCTATCAACAATTAAATGCATGTTTTTTATATTGTGATGTGCAATAAACATTAAAGATTCCCAAACAGAACCTTCATATAATTCTGCATCTCCTAAAATTACAAAAACTCTTTCATTGCTTTGATATGCTAGTCCTGACGCATAACCTATACCGTTTCCTAAAGAACCACCTACAAAATTGCAGCCTGGAATAGATTTATCAGCATGCAAACGTAATATACCCTCAGGTGTACAATATTTATCTAATTCATCTTTCTTAAAATACCCTAAGTCTGCCAAAATAGGATAAACTGACGGGGATCCGTGTGCTTTACTAAAAATTATTTTATCTTTATTATGATCGAAACATGTTTTCTTATCATAATACAAAGATACCAATATGTCTACACACGATAAACAGCTAGCAAGATGACCAAACTTTGATCTTGTTTTAAATTCAAATATTTTTTGTCTTACAAACTTTGCTTTTTTAATTAATTCTTCATTATTCATTTTAGTCACCTAGTAGTTTTCTTTTAAGCTTTATCTTTGTCATTTTTTCAATATTTTTTCTTGCATTTTTACCAAATTTTCTTTCTACTTTTTCTAAGAAAGGTAAGTGTGTATGGTAGGTTGTAAATGCTTCGTCCCTAAACTTTACAATATCAGCCGGTGTTAAGTTTTCTGTTGGTAAAGGTATTGTGTCGTATGCATGAAATGAGTAACCTGAATATGTTGTTGGCAGGTTTTCATTACGATTTAACGCTTGTTTAAATAGTAAACTACCTGGTAAAGCCATTGCTGGATATGCATTCCATGCCAGCGTACATAACTCTAAACTTAAATCAAGAGTTTTTTGCATACTTTCATGACTTTCTTTAGGCAGGCCAAAAATATAATTTGCAATAATTTCGATATCTGCATCATGAACCATCTTAACAACTTCTCTTATATCAGTATCTTTAAACTTACCTTTCGTTATCTCCAATCTTACTTTTGTATCAGCAGCTTCAATACCTAAGCATAACCATTTAATACCGGCAGCTCTAACTGCTGCTAAGTCTTCTTTTCGCTTAACTGTATCAATTCTAGAATATGCCCACATTCTCATATCCTCACCATAGCCTCTTTCTTTTAATAATTTACAGAGTGGTAAGTAATATTTCCTATTTAATAAAAACATTTCGTCACTAATTCTTAATGTTCGAACGCCTAAAGCGTAAAGCTTATCAAATTCTTTAATAATGAATTTTGGTGACCAAAAACGCATACCTCTATAGTTTGATGCTACTCCAATTTCTTGGTTATCATTTCTGTTGATCATATTAATCATGCAAAAAGAACACTTAAATTGACAACCGAGACTAGTGTATATTGCAGCAAAAGGTGTTCTTTTATCATGATCGTATTCAGCATGCCAGTAGGGTGACCGGTACAGATCAAGAGGATTGTGTTTGTAAGGTAGTAGATCCCATGCGTAACCAGGTAAATGATCGTCCATTTTTTCTTGGGGTACTACCTTTTCGGGTTTTGTTAAGAAAGGTTTTCCTTCTTTTAAAAAACCAATACCCTTGATATTTGTTAAAGATGATTTATCTTTTAAGTCTTTTAAGTTTAATAAATTCCATAATGAATATACACCTTCATTGAGGAAAATTAAATCAAAACATGTTTCATTTTTTAAAACCTCATAAGGTAACGACTGTACGTGAGAACCTACTATACCGACTGTTGTACTCGCGGAGTTTTCTTTAATCTTGCTAGCAGCAGTTACGGCACCTGACATGTTTGTAGTACCTGAATTTGGATTTTGTCCGTATACTACAAAACAAACTAACCTAGGTTTACATTCATTAACACGAGTTACGATATTGTCATCAGATAATCTTTCAGCATCAGCATCTAATATACCAACCTTAAAGCCTCTAGACCTACATGACTGTGCTAATAACAATGACCACGTAGGCGTCTCTATTGCTGAATAATCTTTTGCTAACGCTTGATATACTTTTTTTGCACCGCATGGGTTGATAAATAATACATCCATAAATTAAAGCTCCCTTATCTTATTAAAAACTCTTTATTTGTTTTGACTTTACTTCGCCAATAGTCTAACAGATCTTGCATTGTTTGTTTAAAGCTAATTTCCGGATCCCAGCCTGTGTGTTTTTTAAACTTACTGATGTCTGGTATTTGGAGGTCGGCATCGATGAGGCGTAATCTATCATTATCAACTTTTATTTCTATATTATCAACATTAGAAAGCTCAATAAGCTGGTCTAACATTTCACCTACTGTGCATGTAAAATTACCACCGATATTATAATATTCGCCGGGTATTGGATTATTTGTCAATAGGATATAGTATGCTCGAACAGCATCACGTACATCTGCCCATGTTCTCAATGAATTTAAATTACCTACATGTATTACCGGCTTGATATACCCAGCTTCAATCATAGCAATTTGCTTAGCAAAAGTTGATTCTGCAAAAACGTCGCCTCGTCTAGGGCCGGTATGGGTAAACATTCTAGTAGTCATAATACACATATCATATGCCTCTGCATAATATCTACCTATTAAATCAGTGCCTACTTTTGATATTGCGTATGGGGAAGCTGGATGAAATGATTCATTTTCCTGGATTGGTAAATTTTCTTTAGGTACTTTTCCAAAAACTTCTGAGCTTGAGCATACATGGATTTTAGGGTCTAGTTTGTTAATTCTTATTGATTCCAATAATTTACACGTACCTAAAATGTTAGTCTCTAATGTTTCTATTGGTGAAACAAAACTAGTCTTGGGGTAACTTTGGGCTGCTAAATGAAAAACAAAGTCAGGTTTAACCTTTTCCACAACATTAATTAGACTAGCTAGATCATTCAAATCACCGTTATGTAAAAATACTCTATTTTTGTTATTAATGTTTTTTGATATGTGGTGAATATTTTCAGTATTTTCAGACCACCTCATAAGACCATGAATATCCCAGTTAGTTTCACTTAATAAGAAATCAGTAAGATGAGAACCTACCATTCCCGTAATGCCTGTTATTAATGCTTTTTTCATAATACCCTTTATAGTTAATTAAATTATAAAGCATTTCTATGTCAATTACAAATTAATGATTTAATTTTATTGATGTCTGGATGATGATTTCCAACAGTTTTTAGTACTTGAGTTGTACATTCATTTGCTATATTTATTGACTTGCTATAATCTTTAGTATGCATATATGCTATAGCAAATGATGCAAAAAAAGTATCCCCAGCACCGCATATATCCTTCACTTCTTTACATTCTGCTGCCGGAAATATTTTATTATTCCATGAAGCACCTCGTTTACCTAATGTAACAATAAGCTCAAAGTCGTCTGGATACTTTGTCACTAAGTTATCTTCATGCTCATTTATCTTTATGATGCAATTTTCAAAACTTGAAAGATCTGTTTTTTTTGAATCAACAAAAATTTCACCTTTGAAATTATTGACAATATGACTGATTAATTTATTGTCAACATAACCCTTATCATAATCTGATATCATTATACAATCATATTTTTTTAAATCAATATTTTTTAATGTCTCGCTATCCATTGCGCTTACATTATCATCTATATCTACCCTAACAATGTGATCGATACTATCTTGTTTCTTTTTGACAATTCTAATTTTTTTAATAAGTGTTTTATTGTGATAATGATCTACACGTTGATTTAGTTTAATTAAGTTTTCTAAAACATTTAAAGACATTCCAGGCTTTTCAATTACTTCATTTACTTTTAAAACTGGTGTACCTTCTTTTTTCAAAGGGCGTTCTTCAAAACAAAAATTTTCAATATTGCCAAAATAATAATAATCTTGGCATGCATCACCTATCACTAATATTTTGAATGATTTTAGTTGACGAGTAGTCTTTAACATATTTAAATATTTTTACCTCAGCTAGTTTATTTCCAACAACCTCATCTATGGTATAATCACCGCCCTTTACGATTATGTTTGGTTTTATTTTTTTAATTAAATTATACGGTGTTTCTTCATTAAATATAACAACTTCGTCTACATACCTCAATGATTCTAAAATAAGTTTTCGATCTTCTTGATTATTTACTGGCCTTTCTGCACCTTTAAGTTTTTTAACACTTTCATCGCTATTTAAGCCTACAATAACTCGGTTTCCTAAACTCTTACTAAACTTTAACAATTCAATGTGGCCTCTATGAATTAAATCAAAGCAACCATTAGTAAACACAATCATAAACAAACCTTTTGCAAATAGTCATCTGTTGATATTGGCATATTATCTTTGAATATTTCTATTGCTTCACTCTTATCAATAATCTTATAACATATAAAATCTGGATTATTATGATTTGATTTTATCATATTAATAATTTTTTGATTAGATTTATTGTGGAACCAAATGCCATGTGGAATTTTAGGGTACACCCTTACAAAATTTTGGTCTTTTGTTCTTCTACTATATTCTTCTATAGTGTTGTGGGGCTTATCTTTTGTTGACTCTTTTAATGAGCCTATTTTTTCATAATTTTCTTTTAATGTAAGCGACCAAAAATCCCATTTATGACTAGGCTTAAAATATTTAATATCTTCTATAGTTTGAGGTATTTTGCTAAAATAATTATTTTCTTTAAAAAACTTATATTTTTGCTGGCCGAAAAAATGAACAAATGATTTAAAATTATTTTCTTCTTCTAATATTTTAATATAGTCATCTATTATATTACCTTTAATAGTAAACTGATTATCTTCAGCAAAAAAACAAAAATACTTTCCACTAGCATCATTTATTGCGCGTTGTATTGACTTAGTATAACACTGGAACCATAAATCGGTTTCAGGAAAGTCATAAAACTTTAGACTTTTTTTAATTGATATATTTTTTCTTTTTTTAATATTTGATTTTTTACCTGAAAAATTAACAAAAAAGTCTTCAAAATCTAAATTTTCAAACCAGGTCCTTAACTCTTTACTCCCTGATGATTCTATTAACATTAATTCTACGTTTTCATAAAAATTACAAACTAAAAAAGACTTAATAAAGTTTTCAATTAAAGGGTAGTTTTTTAACTTGCCTGTATGTAAACATATTGTTACTAAAGGTTTTTCTTTCATATATCAATCCTCCAACTCTTCAAAGTCATTATACACATTATTATTAGTAAATTCTACACTATCTACGCCGTCTTTACAAACAATTGTGTGATCAACTTTCCGTCATCTAACCTTTTTTAAAAAAAAGTGATGATAATCTTCTATCACTTCAGTTTTTAAGATTTCTATATTTTCTTGATTTTTAAAAAATTCACTAACATTATCAATTGAAAATATACTGCAGTCATGAGGTGTTGCTTCTCCTCCGTCCAAAAAACTAATAACAAGAAAACCTTCTACCTTTAAACATGCTAGCCATGCTTCGTATGCTTTGGTTGGGTTAACAGCATGATCTATTGAATTAGAGTATATTATGTCCCACTTATCTTTCCAATCATGAGGCATAAAATTAAAATCAATTATATAGTCTGTGTTTGATGATGGGGCTATGTCAGAAGAAAATATATTACAATTTAGCTTTTTTGAAAAGCAAAACTTTTCATGATTATTTCTTGAACCTAACGATATCATCTCTTTGCTTTTAATATCTTTAACCAAACTTAATATTATTTCTGAAACCCTGTTGTAGAATGCACTGTTTCTTTTTTTTCTGCCCTTTGATTTGTGTCTTTTAATTTGGGCATGTTTATAACTTTCAAAGCTATAATTTTTGTCATAATACTGCTTTGATTCTAATTTCATCTTGCTCCTTCATAAGATTATTTAAAGTATTGATGCAATGTTTCCAGTTTTTTAAATATTTAAATTTATTTTTTACATATATTTTTTTTTGTATTTTGTCAATCAGTTCTTTTTGATCTTTAAATATATTTTCACATGCAAATTCTACTGCACCACCGCCATCTTTACAAACAAATGTAGGTATTTCACAAGCTATACTCTCTAAAATGTGATTTGGGCCCGGGTCAAACTTAGATCCACTTATGTAAACATCGTATCTAGATAGTTCACTACCTAGTGATTCTCCAAATAAAGGGCTGATTACCCTAGTATTTTTGAAAGTACCTAACTCTCTACCGATGTATGTAAAAGTATAGTCTTTGTTTTTTCCGACAAAATCATCAATTAACTCATAAATATCAAACCCCTTCATTCTATTGTTAGACCAGTGGTGTGTTACTATGTTAATTTTACCGTTATTAATTTTTGCGCTAGGCTTAAAATGATCTAAGTTGACGCCGTTATAAATTGTGTGATTATTCTTACAATGCCACCCTTTATCAATAAAATAGTTTTTCATCCAGTTAGAAACAAAAAAAGTCTTATCAACATACTTACTTGCTTCTATCCAGATGTTATCCACATTATCTGTGCCTTTCCTTCCATCACAATCATTAACTCTGATGTAAATTTTAGTTTTTCTACTCTTATTTTTAATGTTGATAGCATCATTAATAGAAAAATTCAATGCATTATCTGGGTATGGGCTTTGTAGAAATATAATATCTGGATAAACTTCGTATGGATTGTTAATTAATTCATAGTCTAATTCTGGCAAATATTTGTACATTGATTTTACAAATAAATTACCACCGCCCCAAGGACCTTCTACCGGTTTTCTGTTTATATATATTTTCAAAGCTTTCTCCTAGCCTAAAAAAGTTTTTTTTGCCATATTCTAGTAATGTTTGGCTCATTATCACTATATTTTTCAGGTACAATGCAAGTATATTTTTCATTAAGGTATCTGTAGTACGCTTCTCTTTCATTTTTTGCTGACGCTAGATCAGGACCGTCATCATCGTGATGATCGTGATCGTGTTTTATGAAGTTTTCTATGTAAAGGCCGCCGAAGTTTAACTGGGCTGTTATATTTTGTATAGCCTTTAAAGGACTAGGTACATGCTCTAAAACTTCAAAACAAAAAACAACGTCTAGATTACTATTGAATTTTGGAAGTTTTTCTGGTTTAACTTCTTCAAAAAACAAACTGATACCATCTAGCTTTCTTTCTTTTTTGATATTGTTTAATCGATATTTAGAAAAGTTAAAGTGTTCTGAATCAACATCACATAAAGTTATTTTAATTTTTTCCTTTGTATTTTCTTCTAAATATTTTAAAAATGTTGTCATGAAAGGCGCAACACCCGATCCGTACTCACATATGTGAACATTGGTTTTTAAAACATTGCTTTGTAATAAAAACTTCAAATAAGCGATGTGTAAATTTTCCATATCTTTGTGCCTTACACATTGTCTAAAAACGCTCCATGCACCTTGATCCTTATAAAAGTCAAACACTGCCTTTGTTGTTTTTCTTTCTTTTTCACCCCAGATATCTTCAAAAGTTTTTTCTGAAACTGGATCACATGTCGGTGAACCTGGTAAATTAGGTTTTCGACCGGTGCTTCTTGTACCTAACTGGATCGCTTCTTCTTTTGTGACATTGTAATATTCACATAAATGTTTGTGCCATTTCATTTATTCACCCCTTTCTAGTTAGAAGAACCTGACCGTAGTCAATTTCTTCGTCTGTATATCTTCTATCATCAAAGAATATTCTTCTATCCATGATAATCAATTCTTTACTTAAATCTTCAATGGTATCTATTAATTTTGCACATTGAATCTCCGGACCGCTTTCTTTTGTTGGTAAGTGATAATCATCAAATAAAAGAACTTTGTTGTATCTTTCTTTTGAATATTCCCAATCATTTTTTACAGCTTCAAGCCTATGATCGCCATCAATGTATATTAAATCAAAACTTTTATTTAAGTTATTTTTAAAATAATCATCGGACGTTGATTGAATGAATTCTATTTTTTCAAACCAATCTTTTGGAAAAATCTTTGTCAATTGATTTAAGAATTCTTTATCAAATTTAGGATCAACAGTAGTTATTTTACCATCAATCCCATGATCACACATTGCTTTTGCGATACAAAATGTACCGTAACCTCTACCGAAGCCTATTTCCAAAGCTGTCTTACATTCTTTTTTCCTGGTTAAATAATACAGTAATATACCTCTTTCATAGTTAGGCCGAAAAAAGCAACCAACTTTTCTATACAGATCGCTGTTAGGTGATCTATTCTTTTTTGCTGTGTACTCACCTATTGCATCAAAATCGCCTAAGTTAATATCTTCTAATTCAACGCCTAAATTACTTAACTTTTCTTTTATTAATATTTTTTTCATTTTTCACCTTTTAATATGTTAATATCATTTTGCATCATTAATTCTACTAATTTTTTAAATGATGTTTTAGGGTACCAGCCAAAATCTTTTTTTGCTTTTGAATAGTCACCTCTTAGTACATCTACTTCTGCCGGCCTAAAATAACGTGGATCCTGTTTTACGTATGAACTCCAGTCTTTAATACCTACATAGTTAAATGCTATATCAAGAAATTCTCTAATTGAGTGTGCCTCACCAGTTGCAATAACATAATCTTCAGGTTTTTCTAATTGTAACATCATCCACATTGCCTCAACGTAATCTTTTGCATGACCCCAATCTCTTTTTGAATCTAAGTTGCCTAAAGAAATATGAGAAGCTAATCCTAGATGTATCCTTGCAACACCGTCAGTTATTTTTCTTGTTACGAATTCTAAACCTCTTCTTTCAGACTCATGGTTGAAAAGTATTCCTGATACATTAAACATATCATATGATTCTCTATAGTTCTTAGTTATCCAATGCGCATATAATTTAGAAACACCGTAAGGGCTTCTTGGGTAGAATGGCGTTGTTTCTTTTGCTGGATTTTCTACCATCCGGCCGTATAATTCAGAAGTGCTAGCTTGGTAAAACTTAATCACTTTACCATATTCTCTAATTGCTTCTAGCATCCTTAAGGCACCTAAACCTGTCACATCTGATGTTTGTTCAGGTGTATTCCAGCTTTCACCAACAAAAGATTGGGCAGCTAAATTATAAACTTCGTCAGGATTAGATGCTTTTAAAGCTCTAAATAACGAATTCTGATCTGTCAAGTCACCCGTTAAAAATGTAATTTTATCCTCTAGATGTTTTGTATTTGTTCTATTCTTAACAGAAGATCTTCTTTCCAAGCCAAATACTACGTAGTTTTTTTCTAATAAAAACTCTGCAAGATAGGAACCGTCCATACCATTAATACCGGTTATTAAAGCTCTTTTTTTCATACATCTATTTCCTTAAATAATTTTATAAATTTTTCACCGTGTCTCTTTATAGAGAGTTCAGATACTTTGCTAAAGGCGTATTCTAAATCTTTAGAATCAGGAACATAATAATCTTTTTCTATATCAATAATACAGTTTTTATGCAAAATTTGATTTGCAATACCTACATCGGTTGATATTATCGGTACCTTCATTGATGATGCTTCAATAATTGCCTGGGGCCCACCTTCAAATCTAGATGACACAATATATAAATCACATGCCGAATATAACAATCTTACCTTGTCTAGGTTTGTTTTTTCAAAAAGAGTGTAATTTATTTTTGCTTTTTTTAATCTATTTTCGACGTATTGTCGACGCCAGCCACCAAGAAGTACATGTAATTCACCTGTGCACTCTATTTTTGATCTATTTCTAATTAAATAATCACAAAACAAATCTGGTCCTTTTTCTAATTTTGGAGTTTTCAAGTCTGACCCTTCAGTATCTCTCTGGAAAGAGCCTATATAGTAATCTTCAATAGATAAATCGAGCTCTTTTCTAGCTTTTGTGCTATCAATAGGGTACCATAACTTATCATTACACCAATAAGAAATAACTTCTATTCGCTTATTAGTCAACTGACTTAACAATGATTTAGTTTTTTCATTAGGCACATGGTAACAATTAACAAATTGATCTCTTATCATAAAGTTTTGATATTTTTGTTGTGTAAACTTCTCAGGAACAATGTGATGTTCTGTCACTATTATTTTTTTATTTTTTAATATCTCTACAGGTAGGTGATTCCAACACCAGCCGGCTAACAGCCATACAATATCTGCATCGTTTATGTTTTTTGTACAAAATTCTGGAAAAGTGGCGTACCACTCTGATACTAGCCTGTCACATATCCAATCTTCTTTTGGTGCCAGAACAAATATTTTCATAACAAGTCTTCCATAACATTATAGTATGCATTGGTACACCGTGCGAAACGTGTAACTTTTTTATTTGTTTTTCTATCTCTACAGTCTCTATGAATTACAATTTCTTTTGTCTTACTAAATTCCATTTGTGGCGGGTTATACAATTCGCAAGGTTTGAAATCCCATTCAGCTTCTAAAATCATAATTCCATTATCAACTACTTCATAAGTCCCACCTGTAGAAGAACATATAATTTTGCAACCTGCAGCTTGGGCATCAACAACGACGTTTGGGCAATGGTCAAGGTATGCTAAATGAACAAACGTCGTTGATCTGTGATATAGGCAGATTAGCTGTGGGTAATTTAACTTTCCTAAGTAATGTATTCTAGCATCTAGGCCGGTATAGTACTCTGGTTTGTCATCTCCTAATTCTCCTGCTATAGCAAAAACAGTGTTGGTTGGGGCGTGCTTTAGAAAATAATCAATATTGTCTTTTAATCTCTTGTGAGGTCGCCAGGATGCAGCGCAAGACCAAACTTCTTTATCTTCTGACCATGGCCAATCTATTTTTTTGCTAAAATGCAGTACATCAGGGTGATTAATTATCTGCGGATCAGCTGCATTATGAATGACATGACCATTTTTATGAGGGCCAAACCAAGTTTCAGTTAATTTTTTATTAAAATTTGATTGGAATATTACTGCGTCTGCATTATCGTATGCAAACTTTATCGGAGTATTTTGTTGATCAAAGTCCTGCATAGAATTAAAGTATATACCATCTAATCTAAGCACCATAGGTTTAACCTTATGGGTTTGCTGTTGGATTACACAGAATTCAACGTCAGCTTCACTAGTATCATTTGTGATTGTTATCTTCTTTTCGCTTATCAGTCTACTTAATAAAGTTCTAGAAAATTTATTTGGACCGGTGTCTGACTGTGGATTAAAATTGTGTGTGAATACTTTCATCTATTTCAATCATCCCGCGCTATTCTTTTCACGCTATATAACCCCTAGATCTGACTAGTCTAATCGCATCCATTTGACTTTTTTCTTTCCAGTCTCGTACTTTTAAACTATTAGAATTAATTCTATACAGATAGCAAACTTCATCTAAAAATTTTCTTTCTTTTGCTAGGTGTAAAACCGGTAAATAAATTGCCTGATCATAGCCTCTTTCAAACCAGTTACCATCCATATCTTTGAAGTTTTTCGATAATATTTTTTTAAATGTATCTAATCTAAATGTTTTTAAGTGAGATGTTACCCACGGGTACTGGTATGGGTTAATATTTCCTGGCAAATCTTTTGATATATTCATGCCGTTAATATCCCATGTATGGCTAGTCCACAAAGCATCTAAGTTTAAATTTTCACTGTATTCTTTTAAAATAACATCAACAGTATTTTCGTTACACAAAGAGTCATCGCCGTCAACAATTGCAAATATGTCATTTTCACTTTCTAACTTGTATTCGTTATGCAAATAGTCATAAATACCTTTAAGCGCAAATTTCTTTTCTTTGTGATTAATCACTGTTACACGTGTATCTTCCTTTTCAATGCTTTTAGCTATTTCGAAGGTATCATCTATTGACATGTCGTTTAAAATAAACCACTTCCAATTTTTATTTGTTTGTTCTTTTAGTGATTCGTAAAGATCTTTTAGATGATAAGATGCGTTATAAGTTGGTGAAATAAAATTAATTTCTCTTTTCATTTACTTTCTCCTATGAACTTTTGTTTTTGTAGAATCTTGCAAAGTACTCACTGATTCCTTAATTAACGTTCTTCTATTTTCTAACTCATCTACGTTTCTTAGTATATGAAGTGTATCTTCTTCAAGCGTAGATATTAAACCTAATTGAGCACTAAAAGGATCTGCTTCCAAAGCATCAACTAATATATTTAGCTTTTCTGCTAATGTTCTACATTTTGTTCTTAATTCTACATCACATTTACTGAATGATTGTTGACTTTCAATAAATATTTCTGAAAATATTTGAAATACATTTTGTTTTTGGAAATCCATCTATCTTCGCTCCTTTAGCCAGTTCATAATCAATCTAGGATGTTCTGAGTTGACCTTATACCAAGGTGTAGGTTTATTAAAGTCAACCCTAGAATGAAAAACCCAACCACCTAATTCATTATCCATCTTATTAGCAAGATTTACAATTTCATCGTTAGATACTTTTTCCCAACTCTTGTTAAAAAACATATTATTTTCAGGTATATCTTCAGTTGTTTTATTGTAAAGGCTAGCCCAATGCTTACTCCAGTAATTTTTATACGTGTTTATTTTTCTTTCAATGTCAAACCACGAATAATGATGAACTGAGGGTAATTCTTTAATTGCTGCATTAATAAAATTCTCATAGTTTGCTAGATTTTGATCTCTAAAACTATTATCAGATAATATCTCTTGTCTAATTTGTTCATGCTGGGGTGTGTAAAAATTCATATGAGGTATAGGTTGATAATTATCTGTGTGAACATAATCACAACCGTCAGAGCCTAAAGAATAAACATTGCCTTTTTCATCATATGATCTATGCTGTGCAGGAATGTCATGGGTGATATGCGTGTCATTCCTTGATAATCTCCATTTCCATGGATTAACATCAACTCTGACCTTATCCTCCTTCCCCCAGTAATCAATTACAGGAAGGCATACAATCTTTACTGCTTTAGGAATTTGTCTGGCCAGTTTTTTAACTTTTTCGTAGTCATTTTCATGAACTACTTCATCAATATCCATTTGCCAGCACCAGTCACCTTTGCAAAGTGAACGAGCTACTGCCTTTTGTTGTCCATCAAAAACTGCAAATCTATAATTGTCCCAATCTCTTTTAACCTGATATACCTTAAGTTTTTCTTCATCTTCCGCCATGAACTGGAGTGCTTCCCATGTTCCATCTGTTGAACCTCCGTCAACAATCACAACTTCGTCACAGAAGCCTAATAACGACTGTATTGATGCATGCCATGGATAATCACTTTCAATTACATTCTTTGTTGTTGTGTATCCACTTAATATTATATCTCTTTCAATGAATTTTGTTATTGTATCCCAAAAAACTTGAGGTCGACTTAACAGGTAAGACTCAATTTGATCAACGTCACCTGCAAACCACTCTTCATTCATATGCTGAACATTGTCATTAATCAACAATTCCAAACCTAAAAGTGAGGCTTCTATTACCGTTCTAGGACATGTATCGCCGCCAAGAGGTTGAAATGACAACCCATGGAACTCTGCTAGTGACTTTAATAAATCATGATAGGGTAATCCTCCAAGTACTTCTACAGTACTTTCTGGGAATGTTTCTGTGATTGCGATTGTGCTCTCTTCTACGCCCTTAATCCAACTATTTCCGTCGATAACTGCCCAATGGTTTTTATTCCAGCCGTTTTCTTCCCTTGCTTTTTTGAGTCTTTCAATGAACTCTAGGTCATCAATTGAGAAGATAGAACTCAGTACTGTTTGATTATTGTCTTTTAGGAACGGAAATCTTTCATGATAAATTTCTGATTGCTCTTTTGACATCCAAAAAATATGCTCTGATCCGTGCAAAAAAGCGGTAATTATTTTTCCTAATTGTTGCTCATGGCAGTCACAATCATTACCGGTTTCTCTTTTGTGCAAATCAATCGATCGATACTGACAGAATTTATAGTCATATTCTACAATTGCGTAATTACAGTTTGCGACTATCAAGGGAATTAAATTATGGTCCATCCCACGGTAATTAAAAAATACCCAAAACTTGCTTGCGCCTTGCTGAATTAATTCTTGATTAATTTCACTTGATTTAATCTTTACAGTTTTATAAGTTGCCACTTCAAAAAGTGCTTCTGTTGTTCTTTCAGCCCCACCACTGAAGTCTTCTAAAAACATGTCTGCTACAAAGACAACGTCTGCATCTTTAAAATTATTCATTCTTCCTCCACGTACAGTAGTATATTACACTATTGCCCGCAGAGTTAAAATACTTATCCCTATTATATTATTACGAGGGTGTACCAGCTAGGCGATTATTTTCTAAACTCATTGTATCAACTTCGTAATACAATGTACCCATAACTTTAGTAAAAGTTGACCCGCCACCTTTAGCTATACCAACTGATATAATATCGCCAGGATTAAATGAATTAGATCCAGTTACGTAAGCCGCGTGCTTTACTAAATCAACGTAAAAATGTCCTCTATTTCCGTCACCAATAGCATCTTCATTTACAAAGGCGCCTGATACGTGACAAAGCGGTGTAACATCGTGGTTTGCAAAAAATCCAATGTTTACTCTTGATGTGGACGCATCGGAAACCCATAAGTCTAATGCCTTAAAGCTGCCCGAACCCAATACAGACCAATAAAGTTCAACATCAGGATTAGTATTTGCACCTTCACCGTTGAATGCAGGAAATCTAGGATCTGCACTACCAATACTGGCCGGCCAACCTAGCCTTTGCTTAAACATCTGTTTTCCTGCAAAAAGTGCCCCACTTACAACTAAGTCACCACCGAAAACTGCTGTTCCTTTAGTTGCAGTGCCTTTGGAACCTATAGAACCAGAAACTGTGAAAACTGTATCACCACCAAGCGGTCCCGGATCATTAAATACTGCTTCACCAGTACCAACAATACTAAATGATTCTTTTGCGTTATTTGTATGGATAGAAACATTTTTATTATGAACAGATGAAGATAAAATACCTCCTAAACCAGACCCTGTAACCATTAAATAATTAGTTGGTCCGGCACCATCTGCAATCACAAATTGTCCATTTGTTCCTAGCGCGACAAATGCTTGTGAGTCTGAACCTGGTGCTAAAATAACGTTATTAGAACCTTGTACAACAAGATCATTTGCTGTGGAGTTATAACTTGTCCCATCACCAATGTATCTTGTTGCTGCACCAAATGTTACCTTATGCCCTGCAGCAAAGAGAACGTTTTTAGCGGTTGAGTCAATTCTAAATACTTCATCTCCACCACCCGTAGCGTTTTCTTTAAAAATAATATCCTTGTCTGCGACTTTTGGTTGTATTATAACATCATTACCCGGGCTGCTAGCAGCTATTCTTAAGAATTCTGTATTACCTTTTTTGAATTTGACTATTCCGTTATCAAGTGAATTTAGTACAATTGCGTCGTCACCAAATAAACGAAGTTCAAGGGCACCTGATACGTATAAATTATTAGCTGCATCTGATGTAACCCTACTATTGGTATGATTAAATTGTGCAACTTTACCTGCAGGTAAAAGAATACCTTCGTTCGCAACATCAAAACATATAGATCCGTCAACTGAGTCGACTTTTGTCAACGCGCCACTTATTACTAAATCGCCACCAAATAAAGAAGCTGCTGCTGTTGAACTATTTCTTGAACCTACTGAGCCTGAAACGAAGAAATTAATGTCATTTCCCGGAAATACAGGTAAACCACCATTAGCGCCTGATCCAATTAATACAGAACCCGTGATAGCCAATGCTGTCTTTGATGATCCTGCGACTTTTATTTGGACAGGTTGGTTGTCTACAGTTATTATTGCACCTAGACCTGAACCGGGTAAAAGACCTGCTGTATCGCTAGTATCGTAACCAAGATCTAACGACCCACCAAAGGTTGTTCCTTCTGATGTTATTGATCCTGAAATATGTACATCACCACCAAATACTGACGTTCCCTTTATTGCAGTGCCCCTAGACCCTACTGATCCGGAAACAAAAAATGCTAAGTCAGCATATGAAGCTTCATTTTTAGATGTTGCTCCACCACCAGACATAATAAGTACTTGTGAATTATTCAAGAGTAGAGAAGCTTTGTCATTGCCGTCGCTGAATACAGCATCAGTGTCATAGTAGAATAACAATCGGTTGTCACCGTCTAACGATAACGCTACTGTATTGCCGAAGATAAAAGGACCGTTTCCGGAAGCCGGACCGACACCATCAAAAAAGACTTTCTTGTTAGCTTCAATGATTACTTCATCATGAAATTTTGTATTACCACTAACAACTAAGTCACCGCCAAATACTGATGCACCTCTAACTGCGGTACCGCTGGAGCCTATAGAACCAGAAACATAAAACGCGACGTCCTCGGCTGCCGCTTCGTCAGTTGAAGCTCCGGAGCCGCCGGAAAGTATCAAAACTTGATGAGAATTAGTGCCTAAAGTTCCGGAGACGAATAGAACATTTGGTCGACCCTCAGAATCAATTCTTATTGCGCCCGATACATGAAGTACTTCTTGCGGAGAAGCATGTCTAATCGATATCGCGTTCTCAGCACCGGCATTATGCTCACTTTTAACGTAAAGGTTATATCCGTATCCCTTCGTGGCTACTCTGAAATTTACATCCCCGCCGTCACCAATAACAACTTCATCATCAGCAGTTTCATCTAACTTTAATAGTCTTTCATTGCCAGCAAAGAAATCAATCTGATCATCGCTAAATACTATTCTCGTATCTGTGTCGTTGGCGCTGTAGATTGTATCATTAACATAAAGGCCACCGGATATGACAGTATCACCACCAAAGACTGATGTTCCTTTAGTTGCGGTACCTCTGGAACCTATAGAACCAGAAACTGTGAAAACTGTATCAGCCCCTAGAGGACCAGGATCATTAAATACTGCTTCACCAGTACCAACAATACTAAATGATTCTTTTGCGTTATTTGTATGGATAGAAACATTTTTATTATGAACAGATGAAGATAAAATACCTCCCAGGTCAGAACCTGTGATCATTAAATAATTAGTTGGGCCGGCACCATCGGCAACTACAAATTGTCCATTTGTTCCTAGCTCGACAAGTAAATCTCCGGCAACTGTTAATGTTGATAATGACGTTACTGATCCTGATATTGCTAAGTCGCCGGCGACTAGTGTTGTACCTCTTGTTGAACCTCCTCTGCTTCCAACTGTTCCACTTAACAAGATCTTTACATCTGTGCCTGTTTCGGTCAACTCCGACCAATGAGGTACAGCATCACCATCCCAACCTAATGCAACTGCATCTTCGCCGGCGTCGACGAAAATTGAGGTGTAATCATTGTCACCTGATACCATAAAATTGTTTGAATTTCCCCTACCAAAATTAACTCTTGTACCGTTAGTTTCGTGGGAAAGAAAAAGTTCAGCGCCTGTTGAGTCTTGGATGTCGAAACTATTGTTACTACTAGCATCACTATCTAAGGTAAACTTAACTCCGCCTGTGGTTTTAACATCAAAAATTGTAGCTTTAGCAAAAACATCGCCTGTTATGTGAAGCGCTGATACTGTACTTAAATGAATATCTCCTGCTGTTGCTGTTAGTTCAATATTACCCTGCCTTGTTGTTGCAACAATTGGGCCGGTGTCAGAGTTAATTGCTAATCCGTCTGAACCGGAAAGCGTAAGAGTACCGTGTGTTGTTATATTAGAAGTTCCAACTGCATCAACTGAGAATGTTGATGTTCCGTCTATTGTTATTGCGCCTGAAGCGTCAATATCTAGTGTTGTTGAATCGATGTCAATTGGTTTGTCTGCAGCTGCTCCGATTGAGATACTGGTAGCAGAATCTATTGTTAAAACACCTGAAGCATCGATATCTAAGGTTGAAGCATCGATATCGATTGCTACGTCAGCTTCTGTACCAATATTAATACCTGCAGAACCATCAAGGCTCAATGCTCCAGCATCTGCATCGATATCAACGGCTCCGTCTGCGTCAATTACAAAGTTAGCAGCTCCTGCTGCTGCGTCAACTGTTGTTATCGTTAAGTCACCATGAGTGCCTACTGCGAATGTTGCAAAATCATCAACATTATTAGACAGCTTAAGATGCGGTGTACTAGTACCGAATATTTCTACTTGTGCATCTGGGTCTGAAACGTTCACACCTATTCGCTTATTAGTCGAATCGACAATAAAAATATCATTACCTGCTGCGGTTCTAAATGCAACTGATTTTGTTGAATTACTATCAGGTTCTACAAACATATTACCTGTTACAAAAAAATTACCGGGTACAGATGAATCAACTTCTATAACCTGTCTTTCTGCGTATAATGTACCGGACACAACAACATCGCCACCGAAAAGGGCTACATTTGACTTAGTGCCTAATGTTCCAACATTATCTGTGTTTATTGTACCTGATACAAATAAGAAAACATCACTACCTACATTGCTAAACATTGCAGAATCTGAGGTGCCTCCTTCGCGATCACTAGCGATTGAGCCACTGTACATTACAATACCTGCTGTTGTACCTGAAACACTTCCGGTACCAATAATCTTGCTTGTCTCTATCTGACTAGCTCTGAAATCTTTTGTTGCCATTGTCTATCCTTACTTAAATCCTATAACTGTATAATAAACAGTTCCTACAAACTTTTGAGAAAAATTAATCCTTGCACTGGTTTTCGTTCTATCAGATATGAATATATTTATATCAACACTAGCACTTGCATTCACTGCCGGTGAAATATTTAGTCCAAGCACACTATAATCAATATCGATAAAATCAACCATATTAATACTATCACTACATGTATATATTCTAGGTAAAGATAAAGATGACATTTGTTAGTCCTGAGATACTATCTGGAAATTTACTTTTCCCGTAAAAGGTGCGCTTGACTCAAAAGTTACTGCTGTTGTTGTTATGGTTGTTATAAATATATTAACGTTTGCTGAATTATTACTTAAATTATCTAATGATATTGCTGTTATTGATGGCACGGTTGAAAAATTAATAAGTGGGTCGATGGTTGAATATGTTAATGATACCGGTCCGGATGTATTAACAAAATCAACGTCGCCTGTGAGTATTGTAAAACCGGTATCTGAAACAAACTGATCCACTGGTTTTTTTCTAATATAGCTATAAACTTTTCTAAACCTATTTGCATCTCTTTTTTTAAATATATGTGCTTTTGACATTGATTACCTCAAATGATTCTTGCTGCTACAGAAGATAAATGTGATCTTTCACCACGTTTTAGCGCAATATGAGAAGCGCAATCTTGATTTTTAAATTTTTCAGAAACTATTGTTAAACCATTTGATAATGTATCAATATAAGGG